>Ga0163109_10000217_pt1 | contig 46324 bp, 46 predicted proteins | sample CRUFie1St13metaG_FD_108704 | JGI IMG/M metagenome (GOLD analysis project Ga0163109, IMG submission 108704) | Marine microbial communities from the Costa Rica Dome - CRUD Field 142mm St13 metaG | ecosystem: Environmental > Aquatic > Marine > Oceanic > Photic zone | place: Costa Rica: the Eastern...
CACATAATAAATTAGTTTCAGCAAAATTAATTACATTAGAAGATAAAAATATGGAACGAATGGATCCAGAATTTATTGAACTATGTAAAATTATTGAACAAATATTACCTCGTCATGAATCATTTTCTAATTATAATTATTTTTTGAAATCAGGTATTTTATTATTTTTAACATTTTTTTTCGAATTTTATGTTCATTATACAATTCATTATCATTTTTTAAATTGCTCACTATTAGGATTATTATATGCTTTAATTGGATTAAATATACAACATGATGCAAATCATGGCGCTATTTCAAAAAATCCTAATATTAATAGAATTCTTGGTTTAACACAAAATTATATTGGTGGATCTGCTATTAATTGGATTCATCAACATGTTGTTCAACATCATATTTATACCAATGATGTTCATGATGATCCTGACATTATGGGAAGTGAAATATTACGTATTAATCCTATACAAAAATTATTGCCAATTCATTCATATCAATATTTTTATACTTTTTTTATAATAGGATTATTTGGTTTTATTACAATTATTAATAGTACAAAAAGTTTAATAAATGGTATCATACATACACCAATGAGTAGTTATACGATTAAATATAGAAAACAAGAATTTTTTGGTACAATATTTTTTATTTCAAGATGGATATTATTACCAATATATAGTAGTAAATCCATTTATACATTAATATATACATTACCTTTGTATTTCGTTGCAGGATATTATTTAGCCTTCTTTTTCATAATATCTCATAATTTTGAAAATGTTATTTCATTTGATAAAAATACTAAATATGGGTTTTTAAGACGTCAAGTAATGTCTTCTTCTAATGTTGGTGGTAGTTGGTTGTGTTTTATAAATGGTGGTTTAAATTATCAAATCGAACATCATCTATTTCCTAGAATTAGTCATGTCCATTATCCAAAAATATCTCATCTTGTTAAAAAATATTGTAAAGATAAAAATATACCATATATTCATTTTCCAAGTGTTTATGATAATTTTATATCATGTACAAAACATCTCTATAATATGGGTAATAACTTGAAAATAAAAACTGATTAAAATAAAAAATCCCCACTAAGGGGGAATTTTTATTTGTTTTTCTAATTTTCTATTTTTTTATTTTGTTTTATATTTAAGTTATGTCTTTTTGTTTATTTTTACTTTTGTTGTGACGCAATACGAGACGACCTTCTCAATACAACAACCTCATTTTTTACCTTCTTCTTCTTTGGAACTTGTTTAGATTTTTTTAACATGAGAAGAGCATCAGCCGCATCATTAATAAGCTGTTCTTCCTTATCTTTTCGTTCTTTAGATTGCTGTTCCTTTTTTGAAATGCGCAATTCATCAAGTTGTTTTCGATATTTTTGCTCGATTTCACGATGTTCTTTTTCCCATTTATCCATATTATATGGATAAAATTGTTTTCGAACAAAATAGGAGCGATGATCTTTCAGTTCTTTTTGCATACTACGCCAGATCTTCATTTCGTCGATGTCTTTTACGAGATTTACCATTTCTTATTTTTTAATATATGTTTAAAATCTAAAATAGATTTCAATTTTTTTTTATTTGTATTTAAATAATAATTTTTTATACTATATATGATATCATTAATTGGAAAAAAAAATAAAGAATGTGAAAAGTTTTATAGTAAATTTATGACTTGTTTATATGTACATTCATTTGAAGGTGTTCATTCATTTTTTGAATGTGAAAAATATGAAGGCGAATATTATCAATGTTTACGTTTTGTAAAAAATAAAAAATTTTATGATAAAAAACATGAATCAAATAAAATAAAAAATTGATTAAAAATTATATTTAAATATTTATTTTAAATATAACTATGGATTTTACTCAAAACAAATTAGTAAAATTAGAATGGGATTCTATAGAAAAAAATGTCTATGAAGATGAAAAGAATATTATAAAAATGATTATTAATGGATTTTATAATATTGATATTACATTTAACAAAAATATTAGTATTCTTGGTTTTATGAAAATATCTATTGATGATGATAATATTGATTCATTTAATTATCAAATTTTTGAAATATATTTACTAAGTAAAATAAAAAAAATAAAAAAATCGTATAAAATTAATTTTGAAATTCCAGAAGAAAAAAAAATAAAAAATTTAAAAAAAGCTGATAAAATGCGAATAGAACATAGTAAAAAATTGAATATTGAGAAAATGGATAATATTTATGAATTTGGATTATTGTATATTTTTGAAAAAATGTTAAAATACCATAAAGCAGAAAATGATAAATATATATTTTATTATTACACTCTTGAGTTCATGTTAAAATATAATATTAAATATACAAATACACATTTATTAAATTGTATTAATAATAATATTGAAAATATAAAAAATAAAATTAGTTATGAAAAATTAATAATAAATTCAAGAAAATACATAGAACAAAACAAATATATATTACAATATCAAAATATTGAATTGTATGAACATCAAAAAAGAATTTTCAATTTGTTTAATGTAAATAATGATAAAATAAATAAACAAGATTTTGAAGATTATAACACTAATGGTAAACCTATTAAAAATTATGATGTAAATGCTAAATTGATTTTATATATTGCTCCAACAGCTACAGGTAAAACATTAACACCTATTTCAATTAGTCAAAAATATAGAATAATTTATGTTTGTGCTGCAAGACATGTTGGATTAGCATTAGCAAGATCAGCTATTTCTGCTGATAGAAAAGTAGCTTTTGCTTTTGGTTGTAATAGTGCAAGTGACATAAGATTACATAATTTTGCTGCAAATACATTTGTAAAAAAAGATGATGGATCAGGTAAATATATTAAACATAAAAATGGTATGAAAAAAATAGACAATAGTGATGGTAGTAAAGTAGAAATAATGATATGTGATATTCGTTCTTATGAATATGCTATGTATTATATGTTAGAATTTAATAATAAATATGATTTAATCATGTTTTGGGATGAACCAACAATATTCTTGGATTATGAAACACATGAAAATCATAATTATGTACATAATGTTTGGTCAAAAAATAAAATACCAAAAATAGTATTATCATCAGCAACATTACCAAATATTAATGAATTATCTAATGTAATTAATGACTTTAACAAAAAATTTAAAAATGATAATCCTATAATTGAAAGTATTAATAGTAATGATTGTAAAAAAACTATTCCATTGTTAGATAATAATTATTATACGTATGTTCCACATAATATTTGTAGCAACTATAATGAATTGAAAGAATCAGTTGGTTATTGTAATAATAATTTAACTTTGTTACGATATTTTGATTTACATGAAATATCATGTTTTATAAAATATATTTTAAAACAAAATTTTATTAACGATGAAAATCTATATATAAATAATTATTTTACACAAATTACTGATATAAATATGAAAAATATAAAAAATTATTATTTGAAATTATTGGAACAATTAACCGAAGAACAGTGTAATATTATATTGAAACATTTTAATAAAGATAGTAATAAAGATACACGTTATTTAGAAAATGAAAATAATCTAGAAACAAATGGTACACATATTTCCAGTTATGATGCATATACATTAACTGATGGACCTACAATATATATGACAAATAAACCTAATTTAATTGGTAAATTCTGTTTAAAACAACTTAAAATACCAAATGACATTTTGTCACAACTATTAGATTCTATACGGTATAATAATGTTATACGTGATAAAATTAGTGTTTTAGAACAAAAAATTGAAGAATATCAAAATGATAATGCTGAAAATGAAAATAAAATTAATAATGAAAAAAGAATGCCTCCTGAAATTAGAGAAGCTGAAAATCAAGTAAAAAAATTAATCAATGAATTAAAATCAATATCTTTAGATGAAATATGGATTCCTAATTCAATTAGTCATATAAAAAAATGGGTATCTAAGAATATTTTAGATAAAGTATTGAATGAAGAAAATATGCCATTTAGATCACAAATTTATGAAGATGATGTATTAGCAATAATGAAACTAACAAATATTGATGATATTTGGAAATTGTTATTAATTCTAGGTATAGGAGTCTTTGATGTAAATGTTAACAAAGACTATTTAGAAATAATGAAAAAATTAGCAGATAACCAAAGACTATATTTAATAATAGCTTGTGATGATTATATTTATGGTACTAACTATCAATTTTGTCATGGCTTTATTGGTAAAGACTTGGATAATATATCTCAAGAAAAATTAATACAAGCAATTGGACGTGTAGGTAGAAATTCTATTCAAAAAGATTACACAGTGCGATTTAGAAATATTGATAACATAAAAAAAATATTTACAATACAAAAACATAAACCAGAGGTTATTAATATGAATAAGTTATTTATTACAGAATAAGAAAAAATATTCTATGGTTAAAATATATATGTCTGATAAAGAAACAACATTTGAAGATTTTTATAATAGTCTTGATTTACTACGATTAGAAAGAACAGATAATAAGGAAAAGAATAAAATTTTTAATAGAATTGTAGGTAAATGTTTAAAAAATTGTTATCCTGGTATAAAAAAAGATAAGGTAAATACTTATAAAAATAAAATATTTTTTGTTTTAGTAGATAGTAGTGACAATAAAAGTAAACAATTTTTAAAACCATATGGTTTTTTTACTATTAAATTGGAAACCAAAAAAGGTATTAACAGATTAGTTTTATATGACCTATGTAAAGCTTTTAAAGGAAGCGATAATGATATGATATGTCGTATTATGCTTCACAAATTTATTGAACATTTGGAAAAAGAAAATTATATTTTCAATGATGTTAAAAATAACCAACACATTGTACATGAAATAATATTATATGTAAATACTACTAACAAAGGCACATTATCTTGTTACAAAAAGAGTGGCTTTCAAACAATAGGTAATGTTGTATTTTTAGGAGATACTAAAGAAAAATTTGAGGAATTTAAATTAGAATTAGCACCAAAAGAATTATTAGAACAAAATAATGTACCAAATAGTGTAAAAGCAAGTAAATCACTTGAAAATGACCCTGCTGATAATATTCAAAAATTACAACCTGCTATTATTGCACAATCTGCCTCAAAAGCTAATGCAGATTTAGGTGAAGTTGTAGATCAAATTGAAACAATTCGTAGTCAAAATACATCATTAAAAAATAATACATCTATCAATAAAAATGGTAATAATAATTCTACAAATGTACCAACAGAAGCTGCTGTTACAGTAGCAGCATCACAATTACCATCACCTAATGAATCTGTAACTGAAGAAAATATGAGCAATGTTATAGAAACAGCTAATGCTAACGTTAATTCTGTAGCTACTCCTAATACTAATACTCCATCTGCTAATGTTGTTGTTAATACTCCTGTTACTAATGCTCCAGTTACTAATACTCAAGTTACTAATACTCCATCTGCTAATGTTGTTGCTAATACTCCTGTTACTAATACTTCTAATACTCCTACAAATGCTTCATCAATTCCTGCTATAGACGAAATGATTGATAATGCTGTTGACGATGGAGATGGTGAAGAATTACAAAACGATGATGTTGTAACTGAAATGGATAATGGATTTTCAAATGTTAATTCATCAAAAAATACACCTAATAAAGAAGCGACTAATGAAAATAGTAAAGGACTATTAAATACAATAACTGGTACTGCCAGTGAAGCTTTAGCAAATGTAACTAATACATCTAATAATAATTCAAACACAAGACCAAGTATTGGTGAAGGTGCTGCTATGGCAGCTACAGCTGTAACTGAAACAGCACAAGGTGCTGTAAATAGTACATCTAAAGCTTTGTCCAATACTGGTTCAGCTATTAGTAATACAGCAAGTAATGTTACACAACAAGCAAGTAATACAATTTCAGGTGCAACAGATACAGCAAGTGAAGCTATTACATCAGCCACATCTACAGTAGCAGATGGAGCAACAAATGCAATGGAATCTGCTACAGAAACTTTATCACAAACAACTAATTCGGTAGGTGAAACAGTAGCAACTACTGCTAAAAGTTTAGGAGATTCTATAACAGAAGGCATTCAAAATATTACAGGTAGTTTAAATATGTTTGGTACAAGTGAACCACAACAACAAGCAAATTCAGTTACTGAAACAACTAATCCAGTTGTTGGTGGTGGTGTATTAACAATGATGGGTTTAAAAAGAAAAAATAAACAAACCAAGAAAAAGACAGCAAGTAAGAAAAAGACAGCAAGTAAGAAAAAGAAAGCAAGTAAGAAAAAAACAGCAAGTAAGAAAAAAACAGCAAGTAAGAAAAAGAAAGCAAGTAAGAAAAAAAAAGGTAGTAAGAAAAAGTAAACATAACTTTTATATTAGCATCTATAATTAGGTAAAAGAGCAATATTTTATTACAAAATAATTAATATATATATTGTTGATTAATATATATTAATGAATTTAAAAATCACACGCAAAATAAAAAATATAATTTCAAATAATTTTAAAAAAATATTGTTATTTTTAATTTTGTTTATATTAATATCAATTTTACTATTGTTAATTTATAATTATTACAAAGGAAAAATTTTTCGTTTATATAAAAATAGCTCTTCTAATAAAATTGTATATATTGATGTAAAAATGCTACCAGAAAAATTAATAAATGAAGTTGAAAATTTAATGCAAAAGAAGGGTCATATTTTAGATCCAAAATCAAATTTTAATAATACTCAGGGAAAAAAATTAGAATACGAACAACTTCCAAAAGATGTTGTTGATTTTTACATAAATAAAAATTTAAAACAACAAGTTTCTCAAGCAATAGGTGAAAATGTTGATTTTGCTGATTTAGATGAAAAATGTAGAATATTTTCTCGACTTTATTCTCAAAATAATGATTTTATTGATTGGCATTATGATAATAATTTCACTATAGGAAATCGTTATACATTAGTTATCCCCATAAAAGTAGATTTAAAAAATACATCACAATTTGTAATTAAAGATAAATCTAATGGAAAAGAAAAAATTATACCAATTGAATTAGGCAAAGGAGTTATATATAATGGCTCTGATACATATCATAAAATTACAAAACAAACACATGGACAAGAACGACTTGTTATTATTATTCCATTTTACAGCAACAAAACAAAAAGTTACAGTGGATTTTTTCAACAAAAATTTAGAGATATTTATGAAAGAATATTAACACTTTAAACCATTGAATATTTAATCTTGATGATTTAATTCTTTCAATATTGATTCTACAACATTAACTGGTATAACATCCTTAAGATTATCTGTTATTTCTGCATCAAAAGGCATTCTGCCCTGTAATAATTGATATTTATTTTTAAAATCATCAATTTGACGTTTATAAATTTCCCGCTCTTTACGTCTTTCTATTTCACGTATTTGTTCAGGATCTTCATATACAATTGTTTCTTTATCTTTTGTGTTATACCAGTTTCTACGAACTTCATTTGTAGATACTAATTCATCACAAACATCAGGTTTTTTCAAATATTTTAAGGGATTTTTTGCTTTTTGACGTTCAATTTTTTTCATTTCTAAATTATAATCATTAAATGTTTTATTTATTTCATCATCAATATTTAACTCACCATTTGTTTCAATGTCTATTGGTTGATGAAATAATTCTTTGAATTTTTCTTTAAAACGACTATTTATTTCTTTTGCATTTACCTCTGCTTCTTTATTTTTTCCAAATTTTTTTTGAAATTCAGCAACAACTGTATCTTCTATATCTGGACTAATTTCTATTAAACGATCAAATTCTTCTTTATAACTTTTCAACATTTCCATAGGTTTTTCACGATCTTTTGGATTTTTTGTTAATTCAACTTTTATATTTTGACTAAATTTACCCCATGAAATTGCACTTACGCGATGTGCTTCGCAATATTGTGTTACTTTTAAAAACTGTTGAATCGTGGTCAATATACCTGCAATAATATTAATTGAACCAATAATCATTTGAGCTAATACTTTATAATTAGGTGGAAATTTATCTTGTGCAAAACTTGCTGTTCCTGAAATTGTTGACATTATAATAACAGGAATTGTATAACACGCATTACGAAAAGAGAAAATTTTATAAGAACGACTATGTAACCATCTGTAACACATTGCTTTATCAGCCCATTCTACAAAAATTTCTTCATGCTGCTCTGTCCATCCATTTAATTCTATTAAATTTAAATTATTTGTTAATTGATGTCCAGATGAGGATACTTGGGACATAGTTTCCATATCTTTATATAACATTTTAGTTATTATATCTTTATATATATTATTATGAATAAGGAAATAAACCCGTTTAAAAATGAAATATCTAATTTATGTGAAAATATTGAAAGTTTTTTTGCTCATATTGAACATAAATTAAAAGTATTAAAATCAGAACAAGTTGTATTGCATAAAAATAATACAGCAACATTACATACATTTTGTTTAGATAGTTTGAATTTTCAAATGAGAATTTTTAAAACTTATAATGATAATTATAAAAAAATATACCAAACATTAAATAATCAAATTTATCGTGATTATTATAAATTATTTAAACTAATGGCAAAATATATTTTACAACACATAAATGAAAAAAAAATTATCATGTTAATAGAAAATGATACTTATCCTGTTTATAAAGATTTAGAAGTATATATGGAATATGATTTTAATATTATAAAAAATATTCATGAAAATATTGTAAATATTATAACAGGTTTAAGTGAATATTGTAATCAAAATAAAAATACTGTTAAAGAACAAAAAAATTTAATTGAAAGAGGTTATGATATTGAAAATCTTATGAAATCACACATATTTAGTACTGCTATTATAGAATCTCATATTACACTATATAAAGAATATCTTGAATTGTTCAAGCAAAACAAAGAAAAATACCTTAATGAACTATATACAAAAGTTTATAATTTATATTATGAAATGCCTCCTGTAAATGAAAATATTAGTAATAATATTAAAAATATGAATATTGATGAAATCGATGATAATAATACAAGAAATAATGTTTTGCCTGAATTACCATCTCAACCTCCAACACCAAAAAGTATTAAGAGCAACGATGGAAAATCGATTACTTCGAATTATAATAATTCATTTACAAATTTAAGATTAGATACAGTTAATGAAAATGATGAAGAACAATATCATATTGGTGAAAATGTTAATAATAATAATATAATTAATAGTACAATTAACACATTAAGTATTAGTGATAATGATAGTAAAAGTGAAAATATTTCTGTTATTAGCACATTAGAAAGTAATGATATTATTGAAACTAAAGTAAATACAAATAATAAGTTTTTTAATGAAACATTGGGTGAAGGACAAGATGAAACACTTGAAACTCAAGGTGAAATTTACAATAATGTTAATGAATCTAATGACAATAATGTTAATGAATCTAATGACAATAATGTTAATGAATCATTTAATAAAACAATTTATGAAAACAAAAATGATAATATGTCTGCAGATAACACAGCTGTACCAAAAAAACGTGGAAGAAAGCCAAAAAATAAAAAATAATTATACATTGAATGTGTAAAATGTAAAATGTAAAATGTAAAATGTAAAATAGGACAAAAATATAATAAAAATTTATGTTTTTATTATATTACTTCTATTTATTGCTTGCTATTATGGATAAATAATTTTGGATTTTACGAAATATATTGAGTATTTTTATTTAAACATTTGAATATTAAATTATATTTTCAACTATTTGTTTAATTAATGGAGGTGGGACAGCATTACCAATTTGTGTTACTTGCTTTGACCAATCACCATTTACTTTATAATCACTTGGAAATCCTTGTATTTGTTTTAATTCATCTGGTAATATTACTCTTAAAAATGTACCATTCTTATTTTGTATTGGAACAAAGAAACGAGGTGCACGTCCATATGAACAAATAATTGTTTTTGTTGGTTTTCTTATATCAATTATTTCACCATGAATAGGACTAATTCGTTTTCCAAATGAAAACAAATTATCATGTGTTTTTCCATCCCTGGTTCGTTTTTCTTCATCGGCATTATATAAACTTTTTAAGTAAGGATGTGCATCATTATCATCACCATATTTTTTTCTATCTTTCATATTTTTAATAATACATTCATCTGGTATATTTTCCCATCCTACTTGTGATGGTTCAACACGTAATGTTCTATCCATGTTATATTTAATTATATTTTTCAAATCACATGTAGTATTTAAAGGTTCAGGAAATTTTGCTTCCCAATTATATGGATTATTATCTTTATTAACACCAATTATAAATAATCGTTTTCTTTCTTGTGGGACACCGTATTGATCTGCTTTTAATACTTTATATTTAACATCATAGCCTAAATTTTCAAATTCTCTTACAATAACATCAATATAATTTTCGTTATTTACGGTTTTTCTTTTTAATAACTCTGGAACATTTTCACCAATAATCATTTTTGGTTTAGTTATTTTTGTAAATCTCGCAAATTCTCTAAACAATGTATTACGTGGATCAGCATCCAATTTTTTACCTGCTTTTGAAAATCCTTGACAAGGAAAACCAGCAAATACAATATCCACTATATTTTTATATTTTTCAAATACTTCATCTGGTATATTTTGAATATTTCTATCATCATTATGAGTTGGTTTTGGAAAATGGTGTTCGCCAACATTTGCCGAATCATTCTGAAACATTGCATCCGTAACATGAAGAGCATCAGCAGATTCTACAGCAGCCGCCATCATCTCAGGATCATCATAGATGGATTTTTCTTTATTTGCTGTTTTTCCACTAGTTATTAATTGTGAATTAGGAAAATTCATTTCATGAGATTGACAAAAATGTTTATCAAATTCATTATATGCAATCACATCACAACCAGCATCTTGTAAACCAAGAGTATCACCACCTAAACCTGAAAATAAACTTATTGCCTTATATTTGGACATACTATTTATTATAATAATATTATACAGTGTAACTTTAAATCAATTTTATTATTAATTAACATGTAAATTGGTTACAAATTAAATTATAAAATTTGTATTTTCACAGTGAATATATTTCAATAATTTTATAGCTTGTGCAGAATAAGACCATTCATTATCATACCATATTGTAAATTTATATTGATTATTTCCCATAGTCATTGATGCTTTAGCATCCACTATTGTAGGGTTTGTTGTTGTCATAAAATCACTACTCACTAAATGTTCATTATCATTAACTTCAACTATTTTACTTTCACGTAATAAATCAAATATATATTCAATTGAGACATCAACTTTTAATGTTACATTTAAATCTACCATACTTACATTACTTGTTGGAACACGTACAGATGTACCAAAAATTCTACCATTTAATGTAGGTAATATTTTAATTGCTGATTTACTTGCTCCTGTTGTATGTGGTATTGTATTATTAAAAATACTTCGATGTGATCTATTATTTACATGAACACTATCTAATACATTTTGTGACGATGTTACTGCGTGTATTGTTATAAAATTACTATCGATTATTCCATAATTATCATTTAATAATTTTAATAAAGGCACAATACAATTAGTTGTACACGATGAATTACTAATTATGTTTTCTCCTTTGTATTTATGATGATTACCATTAAATAGATATTGTGGTGTATTATCCTTAGATGGTGCACACATTATAAAGTATTCACTGTTATGTTGACGCGCTAATTCTGTTGTTAAAAATTTTCCTGTTGTTTCAAAAACATATTTAGCATTACAATCATTCCACATATTTTTATCTGGTACACGATTATCAAAAATTTGAATAATATTATTATTAATTTTTATTTTATTATTGTCTATTTTAGTTATATTTAATAATTCTGTTTTATGATTACTATCATAATTTATATAGGTTTGTATTTTATCTATTTTAAATCCTGGCAAATTAATTCCACAAATACGTATATTTTTATCATTAATTACTTGGTGAAATATTGTTTTACCAATACGTCCAAATCCGTTTATACCTATATTTATCATTTTATATAAAATATAATTAGTTATTTTTTTAAAAAATTGAATTAAAAATATCTATAATATTAGTAATAATAATAATAAATATTAAACATGTTACAATACAAAGCAAATTATCCAAAAATTATTATTAAAAATGTCATGCGCATTACAAGAAAAATCATGGGACAAGAAATCGAAATGATACCTTTGGGCAGATGGAATCTATTATACGATAAAAGATTAGATAGCAAAATAGATAGGGCAAATGAAGATCATTGTGGTCCTTGTGGTGAATTATATTTAAAAGAAAAAAATAATTCACCAAAAATAAAATAAATTAATAATATGGTTTATCTAATCGTAAAGATAAAAAAATATCGTATAAATGTTTATGATGATTTTCTGTATTGAAAAATATTTTTTTATCTTTTGACTTAGGTGCTAATAAATTTAACTTAGGTAAAAATGAAAAATTAGTTTGTAATTTCATATAATACATTTATATTTTATATTATTTTTAAAAATATATATATATGACTGACTTAAGTAATAATAATGCTCCAGAAAAATCTTCCAAAAAATCTCCACCAAAATTACCAAATGATATTAATGGTAAAACTGAACAATTACATGTTAATGTAAGTGAAATAGTAAATGAAATAAATGGTATTGGTAACAATGAATTAACAACATCTACATATGAGCCTGTTGTTAATAATGATTTAGATAATGTTAAATCAATAAGTACAATTTTTAAAACACTAGAAGAAAATGATGATTTATATTCCGGATCTGTTATGTATAATAATAACAATGGTGATGATTTTACCAACAAAAAAGAGTTTGTTATTTTTAAAAATCAATATAATTCATTGCAAAAAAATAATAATATAATAATAAAAGATTGTAAAGGTAACAAAAGATTACTTGATTTAAAATATGATAATTTAACAAATTGGGTTAATAATATTCAAACATCAGTCATTTTCTTTTCTACAATTTCTGGTTTTCTTCAAGCAACACGTATTCAATTTAGTTTAAATGATACATTAATATCTATTATTTCAATATCTATTTCTACTTACATAACACTTTTATTATCTATTTCAAAATATTATAAATTAGACGAATTGAAAGAAAGAATTCAAAATTTAAGAGAAAAATATGTATCTTTACATAATCGACTTGAATATCGTATTGATACATTAACACCTTGGAATGATAAAAATTTATGGATTCATCAAGATGCCAAGAAAAAATTAGCTGAATGGCAAGAAATATATATAGAGATGAAAGCTGATTACGAAGATATTATTAAAATAAAGAAAGAATTAGTATCAGAATTCGAAATTATTATGGATACAATATCAAGAAATAAATATATGTTGATTAATATGAAGAGTGATAATAATACAAGAAAAGCTCTTTATAGTGAAACAAAAAAAGCAAGCAAATTAGAAGATCGAATTATTCGAAAAAAAATACCTCAAAAAAGAAAAAGTATTATCAAATTACAACATGATATTGACAGTTTAGATGACGATCAACATATAGTATAAATGAATTAATATATTATTTAAATATAATATAATATATTATAAATAATGAAAGCAAATATAATCACAAATATAAAAAAAATTAAATCTTTTGATATAAAAAGATTTAGACTTTTTGATGTATCATTACGCGATGGATTACAATCTCAAAACAAAATTTATTCGTTAGATGAAAAAATTTCTATGTTTGATAATATTATAACAAAATATAACCCAAACTCAATTGAAATAGGATCAATAGTTAATCCAAAGATATTACCTCAAATGGAAAATACAATTGATTTATTCAATCATGTTAAATCAAAAAACATAGATAACGATATATATATATTAACACCCAATATTAAATCAGTAAATAAAGCTTTACAAATTGGTGTAAAAAATTTTAGTCTAATTACAAGTATGTCTAATGTTTTTCAATGGAAAAATATTAATACAAGCTTAGATAATACAAAACGTAATTTATCAATCATGTATGATACAATTCAAGATACAAATAATGAGAATAAAATAAAAATATATTTATCTTGTGTTAATGAATGTCCTATTAGTGGTAAAATTCCAATAGAAAATGTGATAAACGAATTTTTATACTATTATAATCATTACAAGGTAGAAGATATATGTTTAAGTGATACATGTGGCACTTTAAATCATAATGATTTAAAAAAAATAATTAATATATTAATAGATAGATATGGTGTAGAACCAAAAAAAATATCATTACATTTTCATACAAATAATGAAAATTTAGAAAATATTTTTAAAATGTTAAACATAGCTTACAATAACAATATTAAAAAACTTGATATTTCATGTGTTGAAAGTGGTGGATGTAATGTTACAATCAATGATGATAATAAATTAAAAAAAAATATGAGTTATGATATTTTATATCAATATTATATATTACATGGTAAAATATAATCCAAAAAAATGGAATGATAATATTCATTTACAAAAATCACATAATTGTTATTCATATTTTTTAAATAAAATAGATAAGCGAAAAATTAAAAAATGTAAAACAAAAAAAAATTGTGTAACACCACAACCAGGATATTATAGGGGATTACCCAAACATATATATGCTATGACAAGAAAAAAAAGAAGTCCTAATGGATTTAGATATCAATGTAAAAATGTTGTACCTCGAGTTTTATCAGATAACCCTCATGTTAAATTTCATGGAAATGTAAAAAAAAAATGTAATAAAGGATATTATCCTGGTGCATTAGTAACAACAAGTAAAGATTCATGGGATAAAAGTGATTATCACTTTTATAGAAAAGATAGTGATACAGGTGTTTGGAGTCATAAAACAGGTAAATTGCCTGTCACAAATACTGATGCAAATGGAAATAAAATATTTGATCCATATTATGCTGCACGTAAATATGCAAGAAATGATTATACAGATTTTTGTGGTTATTTTTGCATTCCTGAAAAAGATAATTTAAAATATATGAGCAATGAAAATTTATTTTAATATAAATTATGCAAATATATAATGCAATATTTAAAGTAATTGAGCAATCATATAATGTTCAATTACTTTGTATGGACAATATAAAAGATTTTTTTATTTACATTTTGAATAAATTTAATAAAATAGATGAAAATGAAAAAAATGAAATTTATTGTACTTTTGTATTAAATAGTAAATATGTTCGATGGGTTATATTAAATGACACTATGTATATTAAAGATGTTTTTGATTTAGCTGATAAAACATTTAATAATAGTAAAATCAATTATATAGAAATAAATGATATAGTGATTAGTCGTAAATGTAAAAAAAAATTAACATTTTTCATGAACGATGATGATACAATACGCGTCTTTACATAGCATTTAATTCTAAAGATTCTAATTCTTTTTTTGTATTTACACCAAGTACATTATTATTATATTTTTCTAACAATGTAATATTATGAATAGTTATATTTTTATTATTACCTATTTTTACAATATCTGTTAAATAATACTCTTTTTGAATATTATTATTTTCTATTTGTGGCACTAAATAACTTAAATAACTTGCATCAAAACAATAAATTCCAGTATTAATTAAATTAATTTTTCGTTCTTCTTCACTTGCATCCTTTTCTTCTACAATATTTACAATTTTATTTTTTTCTAAAACTATTCTTCCATAGCCATAAGGATTATCTACATGTATTGTAATTATTGTATTTTTAAAATCATTTAGATATATTTGCTGTAAAAATCTTTCTAAAATATTTGCTGTTATATTTGGCATATCACCATTTAATATAAGTACTTTATCATGTTCATTATATACTGATAATGTACTACATATTGCATGTCCTGTACCTTTTGGTTCTTTTTGTATAACAAATTGTAATAATTTAAGTTCACTGTCATTTAAATATTGATTACAATATTCTTTGATCATTTTTGCATTTTTTCCTACAATAATTACAATTTTTCGTGGGCTTAATAATATTACTTCTTGAATTATTCTTATTAACATTGGTTTATTTTTAAATAAACATAATACTTTAGGTATCTTTGAATTCATTCGTTTACCTTCACCTGCTGCCAATATTGTTACAACTAAATTTTTTATTTTAAATTCACTATCCATATTTTTATAATGTTTATTTATTTAAGCGTATTTATTAAATAAATTTATAATATATGTTAAAAGAAATAGAATTAAATGATATATCTAATAATAATTTTAATATAAATCGTTCATGTGATAGTTTATCATCACTTAGTGAATCGCCATCAAAAAGAAGAAATTTATTATTTAAATTTTTTAATACAAGTGATTCTAATATAATCAATAATAAAAATATTATTATTGATAATAATAATTATGAATTAACTACAATTGATAATAATAATTATGAATTAACTACAATTGATGAAAAAATAGATAATAATGAAAATATAAATACTATTGATCAAAATAATAATGAAAAAAATACACTAACAAAAATACTATTATTTATAAAAAATAAAAAAGTTAAATCAATACTAATATTGATAAATCACGTTTTATTACAAGTTTCACTTATATCATTATTGGAACCTATATTATATTTTAATTATATACTTCAAATCGAAGAAGAATTATTTTATAATGAATTAGATAAAATTGATAATCAATTAATAAATATAATTCCGTTTGATTTAACAAATAATATTCGTTCCCAAACATTTTATACAGCATTTATTAATTTTTTATTATATGAAAATAGAAATATAGATGATACTTATAATCAATTACATTATAAAGCCGTACGCTCCAATTCTTTAGCATCTAAATCATTGAATAAATTATTAGATAAAGCTCTTCGTTTATCGTTTATAATAATATCCATAACAATAGTGTACACTATTTTTATAAAATACATTTACAATAAAAAAATTGTAAAAATGTTATTACATCATATTATATTTATGTTATTTATTGGTTTATATGAATTATGGTTTTTTATTAATATTGCTTCAAAATATTTTCCTTGGAATAAAGATGATATTATTTTTCACATTTTTAAATGTAGTTGGTCATATTTAAGTGATCGATATCCTGAATTAGAATCTTTTGAAAAAAATGTTACTATTACTTGCTAATCAAATATTACTTTCCACAACCATTCCGCATATCTACTTGTCCAATAACCCGAATAAAAATTTTTAATATTTCCATTTCCTTGATCTTGTGTATAAGTTACTAACCAATTGTAATATTTCATGTAAAAATCCTTACTATTTTTTAAAATTCGTTCTTTCGAAATGATAAATTGTGCACAACATTTTCCATTAAAATTGTGCTTTTCTAATTTACGATTAGGAAATAATTCTTCCCATAATTTATTAAATACATCTCTCTTATAACACCAACTACATTGATCTGTTTTTTTATTATTAAATTCATAATAACCATTTGTTGTTTCATACATATCAATCCATTCATAAATATTATCTGTTATTAAACCTTCATGATGCCATGATTTATTTTCATCATGAATAAATATCATATTGTCAGGAAGATTGTCATAATATTTAATAATATAACTTAAATAAGACGTTGCTTCGTGTGCTTTATTTACAACCAAATGATCTACATATTTATTATTATATGATACTCCTTTTTTTTGTATAATTTTAACATCAAATTTTTTTGATAAAATGTCCAAAAAATCTGTATTTTTGTTGTAACGAGCACATATAATAGTATATTTTTTTTTAAAATATATTTTTTTTATAAAATAAAAAATAACAACTAATAAAAATATAACTGTAAAACATATAATAATATTTTCTGTTTTCATTTATTAGAATATATATATAGATCATTTTTTTTAATAATAATTTTTTACGATTTAATTAATTATTTTTATTTTCTATTTTTCCATACGTCTTTCTACTGAATTGCGTAAATAATACTAACATGTTTATCATGACAAATGCCTGTGTAAGAGGAAGAATTATAGGTAACTTACGGTCATATATTACATAAAACGAATGTGATAAACATAAACAAAATTGAATTTTTTGACAATTTGTAATTGTTTTCTTTATAAATAATGGAACTTTAATTCCAATTATAGGCATTGAATAATAAGCATACATTATTACATGTATAAAACTATTAATCATTGCACCAAAATAACAATCTCCTCCAGGATTTACCTTTATAACTAAAAACCATGCCCAAATTAATAATATATGATGGTAACAATGTAGGAAAGAAACTTGATTGAATTTTTTTCGAACAATCATAAACATTGTATCAAGTAACTCAATATATTTATTTGTATAATGTAACCATACCCAATATGATAATTTCATATTTGTAGATAAATTACCAATCAATTCAACATTTTTATTCAATATATTATCAACCATTACGTAGACTGTAATACCATTCACAACACACTGATAAACATTATACCATAACATAATTTTATCTATATTTTTTGGGTCTCTGTTTTGCATTATATACTTGCCATTTAATACAATCAATAAATATATTACAGTACATGTCATTGGAAATTCCCAACCTGAATTTTCATACGTATTGTAAATTTTTTTAATATAAACATCATTTGTTTCATCTATTAAATAAACGGTTGAATTAACAATAGAATTATATGTATTATAAGAAGATATATAAAAACTGGCAAGAAGATTTACAGCAATATATGGTAGTGCAAAATTATACAACATTGTTTTTTAATAAAAAATAACAATACAAATATTAAATCAATTTTTTTATTTATTCATTATTCAATTGATATTGATATTCATAAAACATAATATTCGAATTTATTATTAACATAAAATACATGATATAATTTACAATAATATTAAATATGTTAAATATTTTAATCATATAGTTGTTTTCATAATAATAATTAAATTTTTTGTAGTATTTTCGTACACCTATTCCTGAAATAACTACTACCCCTTTTTTTCCATTTACAAGTGATAGTATTTCTGCTGTTTTCAATAATTTTCTACCAAATCCAACATGTTGTGTACTATTATTTGTATTATTACGCAATGTTTCAACATTTCCATATACATGTAATTCTCGAATTAATCCCATATTGTCAAGTGTATTTTTGTAGGAAATATTTGATTTATTGATATTATCTATTATTCTTAGTCTTATAAAACCGAAAATAGCTTTTTCATCTTTTGTTTCATAAGATATAAAATATTCTATTCCATTAGAAGCATCATATTTACGTATAAATAATACTGCATCATTTATACTGTATTCAGGATGTCTTCCAATTTCTCTATATCGTATGTCTTTTGATATTGTATCATTCATTTTTAATTTATCATTAATAACTTGTCTCATATTTCCACATTTTACTCCGGCACTTATGTAATTATCGGGTATATCTCTAATTACTCTTGGTAAACGAATCCATGGTGGACAATTTTCCATAGCATGTGTTAATACCTTTTCCATATCTTTTTTGTTCGTTCCATATGGTTTATATTTTCCTTCTTCATACCATTCTTTGATTTTTGTCCACGGAACTACTTCACAAGGATAAATTTTCATTTGATCAGGTTGATATTTTTGAGATGAAAATAATTCATCAAACATTAACATATCTTTTTCTTGACTTGAATATGGTAAATCAGGCATAATATGAATATCTATTTTAAAACAATTATTTTTTAATATTTCAATTGCTTTTATTGCTTTTTCAACACTATGTCCTCTGTTAATTTTTCGCAGTATTTTATTATCAATATGTTGAAGACCCAACTGAATTCTTGTAACTCCCCAACATAATAATGTTGTTACCCACGGTATTCCATCACTGTCATTTTCTAATACAGCATCAGGACGTGTTTCAATACAAATACCTATTATTTTACATTTTCCCGTTTCATTAATAATTATTTCTTCTTCTAATGTTTTCATTTCTCGTTTTAATTCGTTATCAAAATATGTATTTACACAATAAATGAATCTTTGAAAGAACCATTTTAGATATTTTTTAGGATATTCAGTAAATGTACCACCTTCTATAATAAATTCTAATTTATCGCATTTATGACCACATACCAGTAATGAATCCAATCTGTTTTTTGTTTGTAAATAAGGATCAAAACCATTACGATTCGCTCTTTGAACAGCTGGCTCCAGAGTTAAATAACTTCTTGGCTGTGGTGTCCAATTATTTCCTTCATGTGCTGGTTCATTTGGACAATAATAACAATCATGTTTACAACTAAAATCTTGTCCATCAGGTGTTGGTGATGTTAATATAGTTATTTGATTAATACCCGAAATATTATTTGATGGTTTTTTCATTAATAATAAAATAAGTAATTCATTTTCTTCTATTTTGTTAAGTTCTATTAATTTACGATAATTATATAACAAAACTGTTTTTTTTAATTGGACTTTATATATTCGTTGTTGATTACGAATCTCTTTTTGAAAATCGTTTTTCATTAATGCTATTAAATTTTGATATGTGTAATCTTTATTTTTATGGTAATAATCATTTTCTTTTTTCTTTACATAATCAATTAAATTTGTAAATAAATCAGTAAAATTAATATTCATATATTTACCAGGTTCAGTTTTTATAATATCTTCAATATCATTTATATCATTAGTATTTTTTAATTTTGGAACATTAACATTGCACGTCATATTATTTAATAATTTTCATAATATTAAATATATCTATTCAATTTTATGAAATACTAATTATTCCTTCTCAATTAAAACTTCTTTTGCTATATTTTTTATTACTTTTTTTGTATTATTTTCATTTATTTTATTGTCACCATTTCCATATCTATTAGACATCATTGTCATAAATTGTTGATTTTTTGGATTACCACTTTTCCAACAATCAGGATTATCTTTTATATAATTATGAAAAAAATTGTCAGCATCTTTTTTCACAACATTAATAGCACCAGAAACTAAACTTTTATCTCCATCATCTTTTACCCATTCATCATCATTCTTAACATACAATATTTCTCTTTTAATATCACTACAATGTATTGGTCGTTTAGTTACATCTAATTGACTTAAACCTCTTGTAAAAACATCTGTAATACATTTAACAAAACCTTCTTCACTCCCATTATTTAAATCATCGATTGTTAATTGTAAATTATTTACAAAATCCATTAATGGAATAGCATCTTTACATTTTTCATTCAAAAATATATTCATATTAAATTTATTTGTATTATTACAATTTGTATCTCCTATTTTTGGTATTATTTCTGTTATTTGTTTTTGTAATTCATTATTTTGTTTTATCAATTGTAACACCATGTCATTTGTAGAAATATTATTTAAATCAATATTTTTTTCATTCATTTTTTCATTCATTTTTTCATTTATATCTTCTTTTTTGTTTTTGCAGTTTTTCTTATGCTTCCAGAAGCCAGACCGTGTTTTATATACTTTATCACAATTTTCACATTGATATTGATTTGATTTTTTTTCGGCGTTTTTTTTGTTTCCAAGCGTTTCCAAGCGTTTCCGTTCGTGTTTCAGTGTGGAAAGATGTCTTTCCCAATCACTAATTTTAAAGCATGTAAAGTTACATTTTTTACAAGAGAATTTTTCGGCGTTTTTTGGCGTAAAAGGCGTAATTTTTGTTTCCATTTTCCTTAATATATGGAAACATAAAAAGCGCCGATTTTCAACAAATTTTTTTTTTGAAAAAAAAAGTATGGTAACAATTTTTTTTACAAAAAATCAAAATTAAACCATTTTAGTGTGAGTCGAAAAACCCGTTTTTTTTTTTTTCAAAACTTTTTTTGAAAAATTAAAAATGGACAAAAATAAATGTCCAAAATCACTTTTTATAATTTTTTTTTAAAAAAAAATTCGGGTAACTTTTTAATCATTATCTCTTTTGCAACAGCATATAAATAAAAACCATGATTTTTTTGTATATTTCTTATCATTATGGTATGGTAAATTATTATTTACATACGATGATGTATCGATAGGTGTTACTGTTCTTTTTGATGAATGTGGATTAAAAACACCACGTCTTCTGTCACTTAAACGTTTATTCGTTTCATTATATTCATCAACCACAATATTATGTAGTTTATAATCTATAGATCCTTCGGAGTCACTGTCACTATTCATTTATTATTAATATAACATCATATTAATTTAATATTTTCAATTTTATATTTATTTTGTCTTAAAATTGAATTAAATCTTCTTGTTTTTTGTTATGAAAAAAATGTCTTTTAAATTATTGAATAATTTGTTGCCATTAGAAATAGTAAAAACAATACATGAATATGATAATACATATATATTAAACATGAATAACGTTATCAAGCAAATAGATAAATTAAATAAAGAACAAGAGGAATATTGGCATATAGATGAGATGTTATATTACATGACAGAAGAGGAAGAAAGTTATAGATTAAAAAAAGGATTACGTATTAGTCCTTTAGATTGGCCGTTGCCCGAAAAAAAATGTTTTGTATATTGGAATACGGAATGGATTGAGGAAACATCTACGCAATTACAAATAATACAACCAAGAGACCATTGGTGGTTATATCAATATCATGATGGATGTTATATTTATCCTACTAACATGACTACATTTTTTAAAAATTGATTTCATTTAAATTTTTAAAAAATTATATTTTTTTATTATTACCATATTTTGCAAAACATTCACTGTCATTCATTCCTAAGAAAAAATTATATGTTTTAAAATTACTTTTGTAAGCTTTTTTGTTATATAAATAAAAATATAAAAATCCAAATGTTGATAATACAACAGATACTATAAATAATGAGTTTCTTAACATTGACAATTGATAAATAGATAATTGTGTATTTTTAGAATCAACTTCTTCTAAACTGTCTTTATTTTCATCAATCATTAATTTAAGATCATTTATATATTCTTGTATAATATATAACGCAATTATTATTCCAATTACAATTAATGTGATTGTTCTTGGAGAACGCATCATAAAAATATACCAAATATATAAAAAAACAGATAAAAGTATTTTTTTTCCTATTTTAATTTTTTCTTGTGTTAAACCAACAAATATTAATACAATAAATAATCCTATAATATGTTTAATAATCATATTATCGCGAATTAATAATCTTAAACTACATGAAAAAGTATCATTTGCATAATTACCTGCTATAATAAAAATAAAGATAGCTAATTTTGAAATATTATTTGAACCTACTTCTAATAAATTTTCAATTGTTTCGAATTCAAAAAAATTATTTCTTTTGTCAGTCAAATTAATATTATTGATGTTATCCATATATAATATATTTATACATATTTTTTTTATAATTTTGTTTTTAAAACATTTATTGTAATCCATGTTCCTATTGCCACCCACATATTTGACATTGTTTCAACAGAATTGCTCTGTACCCACAATAATGATTTACATATTGGTGTTACCGTTAAAATTGGTGACAACAAAAATCCCAATATTGTTTTTGGTACACAATACTCATTATAGAAATATGACGCAACATAATTAGCACACATCCATAGTGAATAAAATCCTACTGGTGTAGCTGTAGCATCAACGAATAATTTTAAATATTCTTTTATAATATTTAATGAATCCATTTTTAAAGTAAAAATAAAATGATATAACCAGAATTTCAATTTTTTATTTTATAATAATTAATAATGGTATTCAGGACAATCTTTTTTATAATTAGGATCCTGAAATATATCAATAAATTGTTTACACCATGGAATATTATTATAATCTTCTTCACTAATTGTCATATTTATTAAATGAGATAATTTATTCCAAAACCATTGACTTTCCAATAGTTCTTTAGGTGAATATGGTATAGATTCAAGAATATCTTTTTTTATTTTTTTTTTTAGATTTATGAATTTTTCTTCTTCAACATTTTCAGGTATAATATTATACAAATCGGCTGTAACAAGATTAACTACTCTCATTTTTATTTTTTTTTTATTAATATAAAAGCCATTATTTATATTCAATTTTCTAAAATATTACCATTATTTTTCGTTGTTATATATTAAAATAAATAAATACAAATATTATGAGCAAATTACTAAGTATTGATGTCGGTATGAAAAATTTAGGTTATTGTCTTTTACAATATGATAATAGTGGTAAATGGAATATTTTAAAATGGGATGTATTAAATTTATGTGAAGAAAAACAAATATATTGCTGTCATCAAATGAAAGGAGGTAAATGTAATAAATTGGCAAAATATAAAAAAGATGATTATTATTGCTGTAAAAAACATGCAACTAAATTTATTATACCTACAAGTGAATTAAATATAAGTAAAATTAAAAAATTAAAGGTAAAAGATTTATATGCTTTATTAGAAAAATATGATATACCTTATGATAAAAAGAAGAATAAAAATCAATTATTAGATGATATTAGTAATTATATTAAAGAAAATTGTTATGAAGCTATTACATGTATTAAGGCAGATGAAATTAATTTAATCGAAATTGGAAGAACAATGAAACAGAAATTTGATGTTTTATTTGCATGTGATATGGATTTGGATAAAATTGTAATAGAAAATCAAATCAGTCCAATTGCTAATAGAATGAAAACATTACAAGGAATGATTACTCAATATTTTATAATGAAAACAAATAGTCATATTGAATTTATGTCATCCGAAAATAAATTAAAATTATTTGATGAAAAAAAAACAAGTTATAATGATCGAAAGAAATTAGGAATAGAGAAAACTAAAGCTATAATAATGGAAAATTCTTTACAAAACAATTGGTTAACAGTATTTGAAAAACATAAAAAAAAAGATGATTTGTCTGACTCTTTTTTACAAGGTTTATATTATATTCAAAATCATTAAAATTATATTTTTAATACGTAATACTTAAAAATATAAGTTCTAATATATTCATAATGGAACCTGAAATTATTGAAATTGGAACTCCCAGTGATGGATTAAAATCTGCCAATTTTGGTGGTGGAATTGAACTTTTGATGAATGATAAAAAAAAAGATAAATTTACTGATTCCACAAATATTAATATTGATGATTTAGATAATTTAGAAAGCGAACTTAATGATTTGGTTGGTGTCGACAATATTGAAAGTGAACCCAAACCAATAGTGATTGATAGTATGGATGAACCTCTTACAGTAAAATTTGATGATCTTGATTCATCTAAAGTACAAGCACCACCTACTATTGGAGAAGCTACACGTGATAGTGGTGATAATATGAAAACATGGGATGGTTTTGCCCAATTTAATGATATTCCTGTAACTCCAAATGTTGATATGGCAAAGAAACCATCATTAAGCAAAGAAGAAACATTACGTGAAAAATTTAATTATTTAAGAAAATTGGAAGCATTGGAAAAAAAAGGTGTTGAACTTACCAAAAAATATACAATGGATAGTAATCTTACTGAGATGATGGGTGAATATGAAATGATTATGGCTGAAAAAGAAAAACAAAACTCCATTAAATTTCAAGGTAATATGTTGGCTGCTTTAATTAATGGTATTGAATTTTTGAATGGACGTTTTGACCCTTTTGATATTAAATTAGATGGTTGGGGGGAACAATTTAGTGAAAATATTAGTGACTATGATGAAATTTTTGCTGAATTACATGACAAATATAAATCAACAGCTCAAATGGCACCAGAAATTAAATTATTGTTTCAATTGGGTGCCAGTGGTATGATGGTACATATGACAAATACAATGTTTAAGAGTTCTATGCCTAATATGGATGATGTATTACGACAAAATCCTGAATTAATGCAAGAATTTAATCGTGCTGCAGTAAATTCAATGGGAAATACTAATCCTGGATTTTCTGGATTTATGAATAATATGATGAATCCTGAACCACCTGTATCGCGTAATAGTGGACCACCACCTCCACCAATGGCAACACAAGAAATGCCACCTCCACAAAGAAGACCAACATCAACATTTAATCAACCTGAATCTAATCGTCCAGACATACGTCGTGCAAAAGGTCTTGATGATGCTGTAGCTGTAAATGAATTTTCAACCATCGAAGAAAGTTTGAAATCTATACCCACACCACCAGCAAGATCAAGACGACCTGAAATGAAAGGACCAAGTGATATTAGTGATTTACTAGGTGGTTTAAAACCTAAACCCCAAACATCTCAAGTCCCAAGAACACCAGCAGCACCACAAAAAATACAAATGAGAGATCCATTTGAAAATGATAAAGAAAGTACAATGACACCAGTAACATCTTCATCCGCAATATCAAATACGCGTGAAATTAAAGATGTAAAAATTCCTCAAATACAAATGGATGATGCAAAAACCGAAGAAGGAAGTACAATAAGTTTAAGTGAATTGCGTGAAATGCAAATGGATGGCACTGGACCTAAAAAAACTAAACGTAGAAAAGGAAGTGATAAAAATACAGTGAGTTTAGATATTTAATTTTTTCGTTTTATAATATTATTTTAATATAATAATATTATATTAATGGCATCTTTTCTTAATAATAGTAGTATGAATACTACTCCTCCTAATGATGAAAATTCTATAATAAAATCTAGTGAGGAAGAATATAAAAAAATATGGAAAGAAAAATGGAAAGAAAAATGGAAAAAAATCGCAGGTTTTTATGATTTACCATTAGAATTAGAAAATGACGAAAAATTTAAACCTGATCTATGGATTGCGTTTTACAATAGAATGTTAGAGGAAAAAAAAAAGGGAACTATACAACTTATTAAAAATAATGGAGCATACACAAAAATAATGACTTGGGAAGATCCATATAGAGAACCTCATACTGCTCAAGCCGTTTTATCAGGTCAAGCACCTGCTATTGATTGTGCAGTTCAAGCCACAGCATTTTTAAAAGGCTCCACTGATCTTAATAATGGTGTTCGTTCATCTAACATAATTGAAAGAGGTTTTGGACTATATAATATTGAAAATATAGAATATTTGGAAAATCTTCTTCATGAATTAGATTGGGCAAAACAAGAAGTAATAATTCAATATACAATATTATTCGAATTTTACCCAAATGTTGATTATAGTCAAAATTGGCATCATTATTTATTGAACACGTTACGCGAAGATTTAAAAGAGGATGAATACACTCTTGTTGCTTTTCTAAGAGGTAAGGATGAATCAGGACACAGTGTTTCAGGACACAGTGTTATTGTAGCAAAAATTAATAATAGATTATTTTTATTTGATCCACAAAGATTAAAAGATGAAGTAAAATTAATAAATATTGACTATGATATAAATTCTGATGGAACCTGTTTATATGTAAAAGGAATACCTAAAGCAACTAAATTTGAAGAGTATATAGATGAACAAAAATATATAGATTTTCAACTAATATATAGATTTAAAGAAATAACTGTGTTTAATTTTCTTAACCCCCCAGATAACCCAGTTGAACCTGAAGCTGAACAAGTTCTAGCTGGTACTAAACATGGGAGAAATAATAGTACAGTTAGAAAAGAAGGAAATGATCATGCTAAAAAATTACAGAGAGGACTTAATCATTTTAATAAAGCTCAAAATCGTCTCGATCCCCTTGAATTAATATTAAGAAAGGAACAACGTATAAGGGAAGAAGAGGAACGTATAAGGGAAGAAGAGGAACGTAAAAAGAAAGAAGAGAAACGTATAAGGGAAGAAGCAATGCAAAAAATTAAAAATTCACATCCTGGCATTTTTAATAGTGGCAATTTTCATCCAGGAACAAAAAAAAGACAATTAAAAAAAAAACTAAGAAAAACAGGAGGAAAATGGACAAAAAAATATAAAAAAAGTATTAATTGTAAAAAACCAAAAGGATTTTCACAAAAACAACATTGTAAATATGGTCGTAAAAAAGAAAAAAAACAAACAAGAAAAATGAAAGGTGGACATCATGAATTATTAGTAGCACCTATTTTAGTTGCTGCAAGTTATATTGATAAATATCGCAATAAAAAATATAAAAAACAAACAAAAAAACAAACAAAAAAATAGAAAAGAATACTATTAGTCTTGACACCTAAATAAAAAATAATATTAATTACTATTAATTACTATTATTTATTCCTCTTCTTCTTCTTCACTATCTTCATCTTCGTCCTCCTCTTCTTCGCTATCTTCAAATTCAAATTCTTCCTCTTCTTCATCTTCGTAGTGTTTTTCAAATATATCATCATCATTTTCAACAACAAAATTATTTATTTCGTAACCGCATGATTTTGTATTCGAATTTTGATTGATAACTGAACAAATTTCATTAGTTTCATGTATATAATCATAATCATGACCATCATATTCTCTATCATAAGGATTATTCCTATAATGATATTTATTTATCTTTCCATTATCATCTCTTCCCATTAGAGCAGATTGCTCATCAGTAAATCTTACAGGTGGTTTTCTATTTCTTTTTGGATTTCTTTTTGTCATGTTATTATTTGTGTTACAGACATAAACTGGATACATAAAATTCAATTTTTTTATTATTCAACCCCCTTTTGTTTTTAATATATAGTCGTTATTTATATCTAGAATATTTTTAAAAGTAGGTGTAATATTAGTATTACGTATTATATCTATTACATCATTTATTTTTGGTGAACTACTTAAATAAATTTGTGGTTCGCGTTCTCTACGTCTTGTTGTTTGTTTTGGTTCAATACGTATTTCATTAGTTTCATTTTTTAATTGATTAATAATAAATAACTCATTTCCAATACTATCAACCGATTCTTTTCTTATTTCATTAAAATTATCATCATAACTCTTTGAACTTGTATCAAGAGAATTTAATGATGTATAACTTTGATTACTAATTAAGGATATACTATCATCATCAATCCCATTTCCCTTATTATCACAACCCTTATTACATACAGACATCAACTAACTTATATTATAATTACTATATAATATCTTTAAATATGTAGTTTATATTGATTTATAATTTTTTTTGTTAAATAATATATATAATGAGTGTTCAATTAGAACAGAGTGTACAATTAGAAAAAATAAAACAAATTGTTGACAAAATAAAAAATAGAGAAGAAGTAACAATAGAGGAATTAAAATTAACTGATGATAATGATGATAATAAAGATACACCATTTCTTTATGCTTGCCGGAATAGTACTATTGCTGTTTTAAAACAAGTTTTAGAAAAAATGATGGAGTTACAATTTACACATGATGAAATAAAGGGACAAGAAAACGCACAAGGTTATTCAGGACTTCATGTAGCAATTGAATCATCAATTGATACTTTTGATAAAGTAGAATATCTTGTAGAAAAATATGGTTTTGATGTAAAAAAATCAGCTGGTAAAGAAGCTCGAGTAATTGAACATAATGGTACATACGTTAATGAATTTGCTGGTACACCTTACGAAAAAATCCCTAAAGATGTTAGAGAAATTAGTCTTGAGAAAAAAAATAATGGAGCTAATGAAACACGTTATGGTGAATTAACACCATTACGAATTGCAGAACATCATGAAAAAGTAGAAGTTATTCAATATCTAAAAAGCAAAGGAGCAACAAATAGTAATTCTGGTGGAGGAAAAAGAACCAAAAAAAGAAAATTAAATAAAAGAAAAAAAACACAAAAAAAATTAAAGAAAAAAACAAGAAAACAAAAAAAGTCAAAAAGAAAGACAACAAAAAGAAAGTAAATTAACTATATAATAAATTAGTGTTTTAGTTTTTTGAAAAATTAAAATTCCATGTTTTATAATAATTACAATAAAACATGTAATAAAAAAATATCAATTTTATAAAAATTATCACCCAATGCAGGACTCGAACCTGCAACCTCATGATATCTTATTTTTTAGAAGTCATACGCGCTATCCAATTGCGCCAATTGGGCACTTTATTATAAATCATAATATCGGGAGGAGGTTTCGATCCTCCGACCTTCTGGTTATGAGCCAAACACGCTTCCTCTGCGCCATCCCGATAAATTATAAGTGGAGTTGCTGGGCATCGATCCCAGTACCTCTCGCATGCAAAGCGAGCGCTCTACCATTTGAGCTACAACCCCCAAAAAAGCTCCCACTGGGAATCGAACCCAGGTCGCAGGATTCAAAGTCCTGAGTGATACCATTACACCATGAGAGCAAAAAAAAGTGCACGGAGTGGGATTCGAACCCACGAAGCAATTGCACGAGATCTTAAGTCTCGCCCCTTTGACCGCTCGGGAATCCGTGCTAAATACTCTCTCAATAGGGATCGAACCTATGACCTTGCGATTAACAGTCGCACGCTCTAACCAGCTGAGCTATGAGAGATTTAAGTCTTTTTTCGACATACTTCAGGTCGATCTTTATCCCCACCCGATGTGGGACTTGAACCCACGACCACACGATTAAAAGTCGTGCGCTCTACCGACTGAGCTAACCGGGCAAAATACTCTCTCAATAGGGATCGAACCTATGACCTTGCGATTAACAGTCGCACGCTCTAACCAGCTGAGCTATGAGAGACAAATGTACCTAGAGGGGTTTGAACCCTCGACCTTCGGCTCATAAGACCGATGCTCTAACCAACTGAGCTATAGATACGTTTTCCCACACGGGGAATTGAACCCCGACCTCGGCCTTGAAAGGGCCATATCCTAACCATTAGACTATGTGGGATGGTGCACGAAGTGGGATTCGAACCCACGAAGCAATTGCACGAGATCTTAAGTCTCGCCCCTTTGACCGCTCGGGAATCCGTGCTTTCTCCATCATTATAACATATATTTACCACATTACTTACCTTTTTATATTTTTAATGGTCTTCATTATGAAAAAAGACAAATCAATTTTTTTTTTAATACCGCCCAATTATGCGCCAAAAAAAAAATAAATGATTTTTTTTATTAAATTTTATAATATTAAATTTTATAATATTAATTTTTTTATGTTCTCTATAACCTTACTTGACAACTTACGTTTATTACCTTTTCCGTCAAATATATAAAATTGATTTAAACAGTCCATGTCACTATTTAAAGCCATTATTAAATTGGGTATATTTTCATATTTTTCAATTATTGATTTGGCTATTGTAGAACTGATATATGGTATTTGCATTAACATAAAAACCCAAATATTAGATTTATTAATATTTTCATGCTTTTGTTTTTTAATACATTGACTATAATCATTATTTAAAATATTTTGTTGCTCAATACTTATTGTTTCACTGTTGTTATTACTTTGATTATTATTTTCACTAATAATAATATTTTTATAAAATGGTAATCTATTGTCTTTCTCTCTGATTATTTTTTTTAAAAAATGATAAATAATTGTAGAAGTATCATTTAACCCTTGGCTAAATAAACAACTAAACCCCTGATAATAATAGAGAGAAAATACTGCTGAATATAACGTAGAAGGATTTTTAAATTGTGCGTATGTTGGTATATTTCCTTCAATAATAAATATAATATTATGATTATGTAATTCATCAATTTGCATTCTTAAACATTGTTCTTTATATCTATTGTCTTTTATACTACTTTCTAAGTCATTCAATGTTTTTCTCTCAAATAATATTAAATTCTTATTATCATTATCATTAGAAGAAAACGCTATATCACCTATTAGAAGATTTTCAATTTTAATTTCTAATTTATCAGAGAGAGAAGTATCATCATTAACCATTTTTGTAAGAATAGGTATCAACTTTTTCTCTCGATAATCTATTTTTAAAAACATTAATAATAATTAATTTTAATTTTTAAATAAAAAAAATTAAAAATAATAAATTTTTATACTTGGTTTAATTAAAATAAAAAATATTAATATAAAATATAAATGAAACTAATATTGAAGATTTCTATTATTATGATACTAATTGATAGTATTTGGCTTAATCTATTTATGGCAAATATTTTTGGAAAAATGATTAAAAATATAACAGGAAAGAATATGGAATTAGATTTATTAGCAGCATTATTAGCTTATTCCTGTATGGTTTTAGGTGTGCGTTATTTGGGTATACCAAATATTAGAGATAAATACGTATTCAATGATTCTATATTTTACGGTACTTTGTTAGGATTATTATCTTTCGGTGTTTTTGATTTTACTAATAAAGCCGTTATACCCGGTTATAAATGGAGTGTTACATTATTAGATATTGCTTGGGGGTGTATTTTAAATATTTTAACATTATATTTAACAAAAACATTGCCCTTTTTATAAACCATTTTCATATTCTTTTAATTCATCATAAAAATTATTATTAGGTGAATTATTAGTAAAAGTAAATACAAATTTTAATATTTCGCGATGACCCTTATTACATGGTGTAACACAATGTAAAATAGAACTTGGTGTAACACAAACAAGAGTGTTAGGTTCTGTTTGGATACTATTATAATTACCATACATATCAATATATTCGAATTTAGAATCACTTTCATTTGATAAAGTAAGAACACATTCATAATATACATTTTTAAACATGTCTTTGTCAATATGCCAATCCATTCCTTTTGATGATGAATTGTATATTCTATATTCAATAGGAAAATTGTTGCTACTGTATGTGTTATTTTGACTTTTCTGCAATAAATCTTTTAATTCATTATTATGTAACATATTTGTTAATTTATCGAAATTATTGTTATTATCTTTATACATATATGTTTTTCGCTCTTTTATTCTTTTATCATATGTGACTTTACCTTTTGTATTTTTTACAAAATTCTTAATTTTATTAAAATCATTTTGACTATAGAAATTTTTAATAATAATAATATCATTATCATATTTTGTAGAACTATGTAAACTTGAAATAATAATACATAATAATAAGTAACCGAATATATATTTTTTATACATATATTTATGAAATATATTTATAAATTAATAATTATCATTAAAATCATCACATATCCAACCCATATCACTTAATTCATGTTTTTGGTCTTCACAACAATCCAAGCATAATATTTTATCATCACAATTTTTTTTTGAAAAAATATACATATTTGAATTCCAACTATCAATTGTATCACAACATTCAATACAATAATCATAACGTATATCATTAGAATAATCAATATTATCATCTATATTTTGATCCCACCTTTCTACAACAACATCTTCTTTGTTTTTTAATGGTTCTTTTAAAATTAATTGCCATTTATTATTTAATTTTGGAAAAAATGTGTCACAATCGTAGTTACCAGGAATTCTTGTAATAATACAATGAGAAATATAAAAATTATTTAAAAATAAATTATATATTTGTTCTCCTCCAATAATCCATGTTTCATGAAAACATTTATTAATACAGAATTCGATTATTTCCAAATCATTATTAAAAAAATAAACATTATTACTGCTATTAGCGGTTTCTTTTGATAGTGTATTGGATAAAACAATATTTACTCTATTTTTTAATGGTTTACACCCAATACTTTCCCATGTTTTTCTACCCATAACTATTGCATTGTTACCATCTTTTTGCGTAGTCTTAGAAAAGTGTAGTAAATCTTCTTTAATATTCCATGGCATTTTTCCATTTAATCCAATCCCATTATTTTCACTCATAGCAACAATAATATTTATTTTCATAATAAATATAACAACATATTATTTTTTAATATTGTAAAATAATTAATTATTCATTTAAAGTATTAAATTATTTATTATATATTAAAATTCCATGAAAATAAACATTGCCAAATTTTTGATTAAAAATGTTATTGCTCCTCATGGTATAACAGATTTAACACATAGCATACAAACAAATAATATTAATAATTTAGTACAATTAGAAATAATAAATTTGGGAATATGTGAATTGTGTACAAATGTTTTACATTATAATAATTTATATGATATTTTATTTTTCTTATTTACTACAATACATTTTCGTTATGATTTTCAAAATATTACATATAATAATATAGTATTACCAAAATATATATCAAGTTCTTTATTTATAGGATTTTGTTTATTTATAGATAATTATATTCCCTTTCATATAGGGTTTGATTTATTATTATATTATATGTCTTTTATACATGTTCCTAATCATTATAAAAATAATTGGTTTCATATAGATAAAGAGTTTACACTTAATTTATTGGTTATGATGCTTACAATAATATTTATAAATGCTATTTATCAACATTATCCTAAAATAGTTATGAGTGATGATTTTATAAATATATTTAAATCAATAATTATAGCACATGTATTGTATCAAGAAATATACATTTTTGAAAAAAAAAAAATTGAATAATCAATTTAAATATTTTTTATATAATTTATAAAATGAATAATCAATTATATGAAATAAAATATACAAAAATTGTTGAACCACTATATGGTGAAAAACGTGATCTAAATAATGATTATATTCTAGAAGAAGAAATTGAAATGTTCCATAATTACAGTATTGAAAACAGAATAAATATGACACAATATGACATATATAGCATAGATCCTATAGGTTGTAAAGATGCGGATGATGCTTTTAGTATATATAAAAAAAATAATAAATTATTTTTAGCTATTCATATTGCTGATCCAACAGAATATATTTCTATTTATAGTGAGTTATGGAAAGATATATTAAATAGAACAACAACAAAGTATCCATCAAATAGAGAACCAATACATATGATGCCACACAAAGTATTGGAATTATCAAGTTTACAGTCTAAAACCGAAAATACAATAAAAAAAGCGATTACTATTAATACAGAAATCAATATGGAAACATATGAACCAATTAATGATATTAAAATATTGTTTACAAATATATTATTGAAAAAAGAAAATGCGTTAAGTTACAATGAAGCAGCTAAAAATACTAATAAAATAGTAGCAATTGAAACAGGATTAAAAATTAGTGAAGCATTGAAAAAAAATCGTGCTAAAACAACAAAAGGAATAAAATTAAATGAGCTTTCAATGGCTTATCCTATTTATGACAAAGAAAATGATAATGTATTTTTATATGAAGATAGCACAAATGAAAAATTAGTGAAACAAATGATTGCTGAATTTGCAATATTTGCGAATTCATTTGTAGGTGAATATTTGAAAATTCATTTAAATACGGGAATATTTAGAACATGTAATGCAAAAGAATGGTTGAATGATATATATAATAATATAAGTGGAAAAGATTTATTAAAAGAAATTATTACAAATGGTATAAAAGCTGATTACATGTCAAGTGTTTCATCACATGATTTAGTTGGGATGCCTGAATATTGTCATTTTACATCCCCAATTAGACGTGTTTCTGATTGTGTATGTCATTATTTATTAAAGTATATTTATTTGAAAAATAGTGATCCTAATAAAGAAATGCCATTTAATGAAAAAGAATTAGAAAAAATAGCTAATTGTTGCTTAGTAACAACAAGAAATGATAAAAAGAAACAATATACTGATATTAAATTTCGCTTACTACAAGTAATGCATAATATGTTGTTGTATAAAAAATCTATTAATATTGGTTATTATGTAACAAGTTACACAGGATTATTTTTAAATATTATTATCAGTAAAATAGATGATTATAACGTTCATATGTCTTATACGTTGAGAATAAATAAAAATGATAATTGTATTGATTTTAATTCAATTGATTCTAAAATTATGAAAAACATTAATATAACACATGTTAAATGTTTTGAAAAATATGATATGGGTACAATACCTGAATTAGATAATGAAATTTTACATAAATCATAATTATTTTAAAATAATAGTAATAAAAAAAGAAATTGATATAAAGTTTATAGATGTATATTTAGTAATAAAAAATATGAATAAACTAACAAATGATGACGATATTATTAATAACGGAGAGCAATTTATTTTCAATCCTTTTAATTCAAATAATAATGAGATAAATGTTAAAAATGTACAAGATATTTTGAGAGAATACGGTCTTCCAAGTGAAATTAATAATATCGAATTATATAAACGTGCTTTTATACATAAATCATATACTAAACGCCCATTTTTAGAAAACGAACAACAAAATATAATTATTGTTGAAAGACCTGTTGATTGTATGCCTCTAAGTTCTAAATCGAATGAACGTTTAGAATTTTTAGGGGATGGTGTTCTTGAATGTATAACTAAATATTATTTATATAGACGATTTCCTAAAGAAAATGAAGGATTTATGACAGAAAAAAAAATTGCGTTGGTAAAAAATGAATCTATTGGACGATTGGCTTATGAAATGGGTCTTCATAAATTTTATATTATTTCAAAACATGCAGAAGAAAAAAATACAAGAACAAATATGAAAAAATTGGGTTGTTTGTTTGAAGCCTTTTTAGGAGCGCTATTTTTAGATTTCAATAAATTAACAATTAAAGATGATGACGCATGGTTTAAAAATTTATTTGTAACTGGCCCTGGTTTTCAAATGGCACAAATATTTGTTGAAAATATTTTTGAAAGACATGTTGATTGGATTCAATTGATTAGTAATGATGATAATTATAAAAATATATTACAGGTAAAAATACAAAAAGAATTTAAAGTAACACCACATTATTTAGAAATGGATAATTATGATGAAGACCAAGGATATCGTATGGGGGTCTACATATGTTTAGGGCAACCTATTCATGCTGCAAATAAAGAAGAAGCTATTATATTTGAAGATGAAATGAAGAATTTCCAAGCAATACATAATTATATGGAAAATAACGAATCAGTCTTGGTATTTCTAGCAGAGGGAACACATAAAATTAAAAGAAAAGCTGAACAAATAGCTTGTGAAAAATGTATTAATTTTCTAAATCATTAAATCCAAAAATCAATTATAAAAAATCAATTATAAAAAATCATAAATTATGTTTTTTTATATTTTAATGTATCTATTATATATTTATATGGAAAGTGTAATAGAAAAGTTCTCAAAAAAACCTAAAATTGCTACAAAAAAAAGTTTTACAGTAGCTTTAGAAATAGAGAAAAACAATAACCGAGAAAAAAATGATGAATTGATAGAAATAGATGTTTTAACATATCAAGAAGAAAAGGAACAAAAAGAAAAAGAAGAAAAGGAAAAACCTATTATTATTGATCAAACAAAAGAAGCTACAAAAGAAGATAAAAATGAATACAAAAAAATGAGAAAAAAATTAACAAAGCATAGTAAAGTTTCGAAAAAGGAAGAAGAAGAACCTGTAGTAGAACAAGAACAAATTCAAAATATGGACAAAGAAATAAAAATAAAAGCTAAACGAAGAAAACGTAAAACAAAACCAGTTGATATTAGTAGACAAGCTGTAAATGAAATTACAAGTGTAGAATTAGGTGATGAAATAAAAGAAAGATTACCATCAAAAGATAAATTTATTGTAATGAAGCATTCAAGCTATTATATGAATAATCGTGAAAAATTTATTTATTTCATTAACAATTTATTTCGCACATATAAAGATGAATTATTGAAGGAAGAACATCAACTATCATGCGATGGTTCAAAACAAGATAGTGAATTTAAATTGTTAATTCACCAAAAAATTGTACGTGATTATATTAATTTTTATACACCTTACCGTGGTTTATTAATATATCATGGTCTTGGTTCGGGAAAAACATGTAGTTCAATTGCCATTGCAGAAGGATTTTTAGGAATACCAGCAATAGCTTTTACAGAAGGTTTAACAAGTATGAAAAAAATAGTAGTAATGACACCTGCTTCATTAAAAACAAATTTTTTCGAAGAATTAAAAAAATGTGGTAATCCAATTTTTAAAAAACAACAATATTGGGATTTTGTAAGTGTTAATAGTAACGATGAAGAAAAAATAGCTAAATTATCAAAAGCATTAGGATTAAAGGTGTCTTATATTAAAGAACAAAAGGGTGCTTGGTTAGTAAATGTTAAAAAGGAAACAAATTATCATAAATTATCAACAGAACACAAAAATGCTATTGAAAAACAAATTGATGAAATGATTCGTCAAAAATATACTTTTATTAGTTATAATGGTTTACGATTTGATAAATTAAATGAAATTACAAAACAAAATACTTTTAATCCTTTTGACAATAAAGTAATTATTATTGATGAAGCACATAATTTTGTTAGTAGAATTGTAAATAAAATAGAAAAGGATAATGCTAAATCACCAAAATTTATTAGTACTAAATTGTATGAATTATTGTTAACAGCAAATAATGCAAGAATAATATTGTTAACAGGAACACCCATTATTAATTATCCAAATGAAATAGGTATATTATTTAATTTATTGCGTGGATACATTAAAAGTTGGTCAATGCCTATTAAGATAAATCCTGAAAACCCAAAAAAAATAACAACGGAAATGATACAAAATATATTGAAAAAACATGAAATTGTGGATTATATTGAAATAATTAATAATAATTTAATAATTACAAGAAATCCATATAGTTTTAGTAATAAATTTTATTCACGAGGTGAAAATGTTAATTATCTAGGTGTAAAAAAAAATATTAAAATGAAAACATTAAGTGATGAAGAGTTCAGTAATAATATTGTTGATTTATTGACTAAAAATGGAATAACAATACATAAACCAGGTATTAAAATCGAATATAATAAAGCATTGCCTGATAAATTAAATGATTTTATGAGATATTTTATTAATGAAGATACCGGTGATTTTAAAAATGAAGATGTGTTTAAAAAACGTATTCTTGGTCTTACATCATATTTTAAAAGTGCACAGGAACAATTAATGCCTTCATACAAACAAGAAAGCGATCTACATATTATTAATATTGAAATGAGCGATTATCAATTTTCCAAATATGAAGAAGTACGTTTACAAGAAAGAAATATTGAGAAAAAAAGAAAATCAAAAAAAGCAAATGATTTATATTCAAGTACAAATTCTTCATATCGTATTTTTTCCAGATGTTATTGTAATTTTGTATTTCCAAATCCACCTGGAAGACCAATGCCAAAAAAGAAAATAGCTCAAGAAGTAAAAGATGGTGATGATAAATTTAATTTAGAAGAAGCAATTGAATTAGTAAGGGATGAAGATGATGTTGATGGTATAACAGATAGTGAAAAAAAGAAAAATATAGATGGACGATATTTAGAAGATGAAAATATTGTAGAATCGAATATAGATGATTCATATGGTGCGCGTATTCAAAATGCTTTAAATTTTTTGGTTCAAAATAAAGATACATTATTAACTCATGAAGCATTACAAACATATAGTCCAAAATTCTTACATATATTAGAAAATTTAGAGGATCCTATGTTAATAGGTTCTCATTTAATTTACAGTCAATTTAGAACATTAGAAGGTATAGGAATTTTAAGTATTATAATGGAAGCAAGTGGTTTTGTTAAATTTAAATTGAAAAAAGAAGGAATTAATTGGTCATTGGATATACCAAAACATCAAAGAATACCTAAAAAAATGTTTGCTTTGTATACTGGAACTGAAACAACAGAAGAAAAAGAATTAATACGTAATATATTTAATGGTAATTTTGATTTGTTGCCAAGTAAACTAAAAACAGAATGTCTTGAAATCAATAAAAATAATTTTTATGGTGAAATAATCAAAGTTTTTATGATTACAGCATCAGGTGCAGAAGGTATATCATTGAAAAATGTAAGACATGTTCATATAGTAGAACCATATTGGCATCCTGTTAGAAAAGAACAAGTTATAGGAAGAGCACGACGTATTTGTAGTCATAGTGATTTACCAGAAGCAGAAAGAAATATAAAAGTGTATATGTATTTAATGAAATTTACGGATAATCAAATACAATATAAAATGTCGAAAACGATTAAAAATAACGATAAAAGTAAATATGATAAAACAAATAAAAGACCTTTTACAAGTGATGAATCATTATTTGAAATTATGAATAGAAAAGAAAATATAACAAATCAATTATTAAGATCTATTAAGGAAGCATCATTTGATTGTTCAATACATAATTCTTCATCAAGTGAAGAAACTTTAGAATGTTTTTCATTTGGTAATGAAACTAATAGTAAATTTTTTTCTTACAAACCAAATCTGGAAAATGAAGATAAAGATGAAAAAGTAAAAGAATTGAATATTTTAGTAAAATCATGGCGTGCTAAAAAAAAAATAGTAAATGGCAAAGCATATGCTTTACGACTTGATGACAATAGAGAACCAACAGATAAATTATATGATTTAGTAAGTTTTCAAAGGGCACAAGCAAATCCAGGAAAAAAAATACAAGCCGAATATGTTGGTAAATTAATTAAGGGAGAAGATGGTAAAGAATTTATCGAAGGATCTTAAATTTTTTTCTATAATATTATAGTATTAAAACATGTTGTCTTTCTTTAATTTTGAAAAGATGACAAATGATTTGCTTAGTTTACAAAATAATCAAGGTCTAATATCCCTTACTATTTTACTTGTGTTATCTTTTATGTTCTCTTGTATGATAACAACTATGTATTATAAATTTATAAAAAAACGTGATATAATTGGTGATGATAATTCTGAAAATAAACCAGTAATAAATATAAAAAAATTGAAAGAAGCAATTACACTATGATAAATAACAAAATAATAATTTGAAAAATTAAATATATATTAAAACAATCGAATTAATATATATAATGACGTCTTATGAGTATTTAAATGCAATAATTAAAATTGGATTAAATGCTAAAAATAATTGGGAATTATTAGATGAATCAAACAAAAATGATCTATGGTTTCATTTGGATAATTATCCTTCATGTTACGTTATTGTTAGTCATGATAAAAAAAATCAATTTTTAGATAGTATTATTAAATATGCAAGTAAATTATGTTATGTTTATAGTAAAAATAAAGTTCCTAAGTCAAAAAAAGCTGTATGTGTTTGTTATACAAAATGTAAATATGTTATGAAGGGTAATACTGTTGGTGAAGCTGTTTTGCTAAAAAAACCGAAAAAAATTATTCATAATATAGAAGAAATGTAAAACATCAAAAATCTAAAAAAAATTTTACATGTTTTTTTTTATTTTTATATTTTTTTTATTTTTTTTATTTTTATAATTAATTAAGCAGTTAATTTATATAATTCATATGCAGCAAGACCACCAGCAATTTGAGATAAAATATAAGGTAATAATTCAGTATTATTTAATTCCCCCTTTGCAAACATAACAATACTTACAACAGGATTAACATGACCACCAGAAAATTTTCCAATAATAGTTGCAACTAATGTTAAAGCAATACCAATAATTAATGGATCACCTGTAACAAGTATTGTATATAAAAAGAATAGTGTTCCTAAAAATTCTAAAATATATTTTTCCATTATATTATGTAACAACATAATATAATATTTTTTTCAATTAAAATTCATTTTCTCTATTACGTAACATAGCACGTTCTTTTGAATAACGTGTGAAGTTGGAACTGTCATATACATATTTTACATTGCAAGAACTAGGTTCAACCCCTGTTTCATCACATGATGATTTAACACCATCTTTATTAGAAAAAGTATTAGTGAAAACAAGACTGCTTAATTGATTAGGACCTTTACATGAATAATTCATTCTTGAATATGGATCACCTGCGTTTTGTGTAACACGAAAACCACCCATTGCTAAAGGTTTATTTAATTTATTTTGACTTTGTAAAAAATAAAAAGATGTATTATAAGCTCTTCCTAAGACTTCATGTGTTCTTGGACGAAAGTTATCTAAACTATATATTTTAGCATTTGATTTTTTTAAAGAATCAGTCATTATATACTATACTATAATATTTTTTATTTTTATTAATTTGTTAAAATTCTTGGTGCTACATTCATGGATATTAATTCTTGAAATAATAATTTACATGCGTAAGGAATTTCCATATAATCAAAACTTGTTCTGTTATCACAAGTTTTACATTGATGAATGTGTAATTCTTCATTATATGCTGCAATCATACCACAACATTTACAAACATATACTTGAAAACTATCTGATGCGTCATATAGACGTCCTTTTGTAAATCTTGAAGCTCCGTGTGAAATCATACAATCACGCTCCATTTCACCAAAACGCAAACCACCATCACGTGATCTACCTTCTGCTGGTTGTCTTGTTAAATTTACCATTGGTCCTATTGATCTACTATGTTGTTTGTCATTAACCATATGTTTTAATCTTTGATAAAATACAGGGCCAATAAATATAGATGTTTCCATTTGTTCGCCAGTTAATCCATTATACATAATTTCATTACCGTGTTTATTATAACCTTGTTTCTTCAATTCTTTTGAAATGTCATCTACAGTTAAATCTCCAAAACTTGTACCATCACCAAATAATCCTAAATGTAATAATACTTTTCCTAACAAAGTTTCTTTCAATTGTCCAATTGTCATACGAGAAGGAATCGCATGAGGATTAATAATAATATCTGGTTTAATACCTTCAGCTGTAAATGGCATGTCATCTTCGGGAATAATATTACCTATTGTACCTTTTTGTCCATGACGACTTGAAAATTTATCACCAATTACAGGTTTTCTAATAATACGTGTTCTAACTTTAGCAAATTTATATCCATCACCATTTCTATCAATGTGATTTTTATCTACATATGTTTCTTCACTTGTTCTAAATACACGACTTTGATCTTCATATTTGATTAATTTTGTGTGATCATTTTTGTTTTCTTTAATTGGTATCATTTTTGCAATAATAACATCACGATTTTCAATTAGTGTATTTTCAGGAATTACACCATCATTATTAATTTTATTATAATTGCCAAATTTCATTCCTTTTGTACGTGAAGGATCCGGTTTTCCACGTATTTCTTCATCACCATTAATTTTTTTATCTTCATCTTTTTCGGTATGATAAATAGTTGCAATAAATAATCCTCTATCAATAGCACCCTTATTTACTAATATACTATCTTCTTGATTATAACCAGTGTGTGTCATAATAGCAACTATAACAGGTGAACCAGATGGAATATTATTTAGTTGTAAAATATTCATTAAACGTGTATCAACTAATGGTCTCATGGGATAATTCAAAATATATGCTGTTTTATCCATACGATTATGATAATTAGTAACATAAACACCCATTGATTGTTTTGTTTGAGCACATTGATATGTATTTCTGGGTGATTGATTATTTTCGGGAAAAGGAATACATGATGCTAAAACACCCAAAATTGTACTTGGATGTATTTCACAATGAGTGTAATATATAGATTCATTTTTGTTATTAATATTTAATTTTTTTTGATTCATTGCAATCATTGATGTATTTTGTTCTTCTGGATCAATATATTCAATAATTGATTTATTTATTTTAATATTTGTAAGTAAATCGTCCCATTGTAATTCTTTTTTATTAATTCTATTCATAACATCATTATCTAAAATTAAATCATTATTAGATACTCGCAATAATGGTCTTGTTAATCTACCGCCATCATTACAAATACGGATTTCTAAATTACTATAATTAAATATAATAGATGTGTAAATATTAATCATACCTGTATATTTTTTTTCTTTTAAAATTCTGTATGTTTCAAGCGGATTTTCTGTAATACCAACCCAAGCACCATTTACAATAACTTTTACTTTTTTAAAATATTTTTCTGTATTTTTTAAATCATCTAATGGAACAATTAATGTATTAACGTATTCATGTAATGAATTACTGCTAACAGGAATAGTTAAATGTGACAAATAACTTAAATTTTTTACAACACCTACTGATTGACCTTCTGGAGTTTCTGCAGGACATAAATAACCCCATGTTGTATTATGAAGCATACGTGGTGGTACTAATTTACCACTTTTATCAATTGGTGTGCTAATACGTCGTGAATGACTTAAACTTGAAGCATACGTCATACGATTTAATACTTGTGCAACACCTACTTTTGAACTATTAGTATGTTTCAAACCAAAATCTCCAGTACTTAACGCTCTTTTAATACCATTTTCAATTGTTGTGGATTTTATAATTTTATAAATATTAGTATGATTTACAATGTTTTCAAAATCATATGTAGAGCGCCATGAACCGGTATTAATTTCTTTTACGATCATTTTTTGCATATCTTTTACAAGTTTATTGAAATAATTCCTAAAAAGATTATTCAATAATGTTCCTGTTAAATCAATGCGTTTATTTAAATAAGAATCACGATCATCTTGTTGAATAAATCCTTCATTTGCCATCAATAATTTTTTGGTCATGTATCCAAGAAAATATATTTTTTGTGTTTCGTTATGACAATGAGGAAATAAATCATTATTTAAAACATCTTGAGCAAATTCTATTTTTTTTTGTTCACCTTGATCTTTATCCATATTAATTGGTGTAAATATAACGTTATTTTTAATAATATCAAAAGCTTGTTCCTTTGTTTCAATATCTCCTGCTTCATAGATTGAACCTTTCAATGCTTTTGCAAGAATTGATATTTCTTCATCATTATTAAAATCGTTTGTTAGCAATATTATTTTACAAATTTCTTTATCATTAATTATACCAAGTGCTTTAAATATTGTAAATAATGGGATTGGTATTTTTATTCTTGGTATTTGAATATGAATTGAATTTCCATAACCATTATTGTTTTTAGATGTCATCATTAAATTAATTTGTTTAGGACTAATTGTTTTAAAATCAGGTACAGATTTAATTTCAGCAGACCATTTATATTTTGTATTATTTTTTTCTATATTAAAACAGTATACTCTGTTTTCAGCAGCTCTTTCTTGACCAAGTACAGTTTTCTCAGATCCATTAATGATAAAATAACCACCTGCATCATATTTACATTCACCAATTAATTGGGAATCCATATGTTTATATTGATTTAAAAGACATATTGATGATTTCAACATAACAGGCATTTTACCAATATGGACTGAAGGAATTTTTTTACAAAATATTTGTGAATTTTCTAAATTATTACCATTACGTGTTATGTATTTTATATTTAAATCGAAAGTCATACTTGATGAATATGTAAAATTTCTTAATCTGGCTTCTTGAGGAAACATCAATTTAATAGCACCATTATTTTCATGTATTTGAGGACGATGTAATTGAAAATTTGAAAATGTAATAATCATTTCAAGTTTATATTTATCACTTTCTTTATCATAATCTTGTTCTGATTTTATGTAAATAGGATGAAACATGTGAATTGTTTTTTCCAGTTGATAATTGACAAATTCATTGTATGATTCAAGTTGATGTCTAACCAATTGTTCCAAATGATTTTCACCAAAATATGTTTCTATTAATTTCCAATGATAATCATTGTTTAATTTTTGTTTTTCTTCGTCATCAAAAGTCCTCTTCATATTATTTTTATAAATTTATTGTTTAACTGTTTTATTTCAATTTTTATAATTAATAGTCAAAAATTATAAAAATAACGCATTTATTTTAAATGTTTTTTCATATTATTATTAATGTTAACAGGTTTGTTATACAATTGACTTTGTAATTCTTCACGAGATAAATAGAGTGTTTTTAAATCACTCATTGGTTTTGTTTCATATTCTGGTATATTATTGTTAACATTTGAAGATTCATAAAATGTTTTATTACGATTTTGTTCAATAATACTTCCAGCATTTTGTTGTAAATATTTTCTGTAATCGGCATTTGTAATGATATTACCATTTTCAATAAATTTTTCATTTAATTCCATATTATGTGCATATTGTGTAATAATTCTACCATCTTCCATCAATTCTGGTACATTAAAATAAACATTATTTGCTGATCTTTGAGACATATATATATGTTATATAGAATAAAAATTTACTTAAGTTCATTTTGAATTACTTCAATTAGTTCATTTTTTTTCATTTTTTTTTGTTCTGTAATTCCTATCCCCTTTTGTATAGCGAATTCTTTTAGTTGTGGAATTGTCATTTTTGATAAATCATTTTCTACTTCATTTTTAATATTTGCTATATTATTTTTGTTTTCTCCATCTAAGTCTATTTCAATTACTCTTGTATCTTTTTCTGTAGATTCTTCATTTTGTATTATATTGTCAATACTATCTTTTAAAGTATTTTCTACATCACGTATTTCATTAACATCATCATGACTATCATCATCTTCATCATCATCATCGTCATCATCATCATC
>Ga0163109_10000218_pt1 | contig 46324 bp, 40 predicted proteins | sample CRUFie1St13metaG_FD_108704 | JGI IMG/M metagenome (GOLD analysis project Ga0163109, IMG submission 108704) | Marine microbial communities from the Costa Rica Dome - CRUD Field 142mm St13 metaG | ecosystem: Environmental > Aquatic > Marine > Oceanic > Photic zone | place: Costa Rica: the Eastern...
CCGCCGATACGTCGGGGTCTGCGAAAATAGTCTTTGCCTTTCAGCATAAGCCTGTCATGCGTTTACGTGTTTTATTTCCGATAGTGTGGGATGGATGCTAGAAATTGAATAGTGTGCGAAACGTGTTCCGTGCAAAAAACACCAGTATGGGATTGTTTTGAATGACTGATTTCGCTCATATGCCCGATTTAATCAAAATGGCTAAATCAATTGGTTGATGACTCTAAAATCTAATACGATTGAACAAGTTGTCCTACTAGATGACGAAGGTCGCTCCATTGGCACCATGCCGAAGGCTTGCGTCCACACTGCAAATACACCTCTCCATAGTGCGTTTTCTATATTCCTGTTCGACGGGAATGGAAAAATGCTGGCCCAACAACGAGCCCATTCAAAAAAGACTTGGCCTGGGATTTGGTCGAATGCGTGTTGTGGGCACCCCGCCCCAGGCGAATCACACCAGACCGCCGCACGCCGACGCGTTCGTCAGGAACTTGGCATAGACAATATCGAACTCGAACTCGCATTGCCCGACTTTCGATATAAGGCGGAATTTCAGGGAATTGTAGAAAACGAGATCTGCCCAGTGTTCATTGGTCTTTGCAATAAACAACCAAACCCCAATCCTACCGAGATTGCCGCCATCGAATGGGTTAACTGGAATGACTTCGCGGAAGCCTGTAACAGAAAAACCAATTCTCGATTCGACTTGTTCTCTCCTTGGTCGCTACTCGAAGGCAAAAAGCTTCAGCAACAAGCAGTCATCGAGTCTTACGCCTTCGGTTGAAATCCTAAGTTTTGTCGGCGAACCGCTAGGTCACCGATTGACCTCTCAAACGAGCACCTGTATGCGAATTCGGAACATGGCTCTGCGTTAAAAAGAAACCCATGGCGAGAATTGCTAAATAAATAAAAAGGACTATCAAAACTCACCAAGCGGATAATGTATTTTTAGAACCCAATGTAGGAGGGCCTTCAAACTGCTATCACACCAGCCGAGGATCGCGGTGTAAAACACCTCTATCCGTGGATAGTATTTATCATTAACCTAAACAATTCAGCAACCTTTAATCAAAGCGGCAAAATATTAAATTTATCTATGTACTCCGCGGAACCTGTGCTTGAGAATAAAATTTAGTTCCAAATACATCAATTATGAAAAACCGATACTTAGGGAGTTCCGGATTAGCCGTTTCACGCGTGTGCTTAGGCACCATGACTTTTGGAAAATCTGATTGGGGGTGCGACCGGCAAGCTTCCCAAGAGATGGTTGATGCTTACATTGATGCCGGAGGAAATTTCATCGACACTGCAGATCTTTACGCAGAGACCGCGTCCGAAAAAATTCTAGGGACAACGCTAAAAGGAAAAAACCGCGACAATCTTGTAATCGCATCCAAGTGCTGGTTCCCATTAAACGACACCCCGAATGCCCGAGGCCTCTCTCGCAAACACATCTTCGAAGCCTGCGAGGCTTCTCTCAAGCGTATGGACCTAGACTACATCGACCTCTACCAGATCCATGGTCCCGACCCCTATACCCCAATCGAAGAGACCATGAGCGCCCTTAACGATCTGGTAACGTCGGGAAAAGTAAGATACGTCGGTTGCTCGAATCTCTATGCCTGGCAAATCGTCAAAGCAAACGGCGTGGCTCATAAAAACGGATACGCCTCGTTCATTTCAGGTCAGTACCTTTACAATCTAATCAGACGCGACATTGAAACGGAAATCATCCCCGCGTGCATAGATCAGGAAATGGGAGTCCTTTGCTGGAGTCCTCTAGCTAGTGGACTTCTTTCGGGAAAATACCGCGGGGTCGATATACCCGAGCCAGGTTCAAGGTTTAAAGAAATGGGGGAAATCCTGAATGAAAGATTCGTCTGGAACGAGGCTCTCGAATTGGTGGGTCTGGTCTGCGAAATCGCAGAGGAACTCGGGAAGAGTCCCGTTTCCGTAGCTCTATCTTGGATACTAAAAGACTACGCTATTACCTCTGTATTGGTAGGAGCCCGCTCGGTTGAACAACTCGCTCCGTCACTCGAATCAGGTGATTGGGATCTTCCCCCAGAGTATTGCGATCGGCTCACCCAAAAACTTCCGCGAGAGCATGGCTACCCTTGCGACTGGATGAAGATCACCCTCCTTTCAAATTTCACAAAAACTGAATACGTACCCAATCGCGCCCAGCGATTTCCGCCTTTCGCCTAAATAGATAAGTGATGGTAGCGGGCCATCTCCAAACACCCACCAATGGGGAAAATCTTGTGGGCGCTCGGAGATAGATCCTACCTTAAAAATACCTCGGCCTTTTCCCCAATGGTGCTTTATTGGCCTTGGATAACCGATATTCGGTCTAGTACGCAGGCCTGCTAAACACCCATCGAGGTCAAAACAGTAGCCCGCACACTACTCCCATCCCAAGCAGTCGCTATAACGATGGCACCAGGATCCAGATCCGGTAGGCCAATCGACCCAACCTCTCCCTCCTTGCCGCTGCGAGTCGCACGAAGTGTTTTGCCTTCTTGAGTAGAAAATTGGACATCGGCACTGGGAAGGGTTTTAAACGCTTTAAGCCGTGAACGAGCGACACGACCGGTCGAAGATGCGACCGTTTCCAAACCCGATCCTCCACGCGGTTTCTCACTTGGGGCGTCTATCAGATTCCTTAATCGCAATCCGATTGCCGGATCCTCATCCCTTGTGTCAAATTCCATTTCCAGAAAATTCCAATAAAAAGGGTCTCCCGGTTTCTGCGGCTCCAGTTCGGGGTTTGCATGTGTTTTGTGATAGAGGGCGTGGACTTCCAGATCACGACCATCCACGTCCTTCATGCGAGGTCCAAAACCCGGGATCACGGCCCTGCCTCCGCTGCGCCCGATAGGGCCGAAGCTACACTCGATCACGTTGTGCTCTCGGTTTTTCATAATACAACCATTGTGGACATCACCATAGACCGTCACCACCCCATCTCGAGAGCCCAAAAGCTCCAAGACCCGATCAGCACCTGCCTTGACCCAGCCTGCATAGTCTGCGGTTACCCGATCGCGCTGCTCGAATCTTTGCGGATGGTTCGCACTCGCAGCTCCACCGGTCCAAATAGTATGCATCCCATTGATACCAGTTAAGCAAATAAGCCTAGAGGAATCGGTCGTGATCAAATCATTCAACCAGGAAAACTGTTCCTCTCCAAGCAAGCTCCTAGTCGGGTCCGTCCGATCGTAAAGGCTTTTAAAGGCATCCCATCCGCTGTCATCCCAGATATCTACATTTTGCGAGCTCCGCCACAGTCTCGAGTCGAGAATCGCCAATGTAAAGTCGCGGTTGGGCATTTTCCAAGCCCGCCACTTCTTCGGATTCTCCAGCGGATCCACTTCTTCCGCTCCCGTGATTAGGTGATGCACAATCTGAAAATTGCGTTTCATATATTCCGTATCTTGTCCAAGTCCATTTATCTTTCGGATGACTATCTGCTCGGGACCTTTCACATCGTCCATTCCATAGTCATGGTCACCCGGATTGATGATGTTCCAGTGCCGCATACACTGCCATCGACTGGTCGGACCACAAATTGAATTCTTAACAACCTTGTAAGCATCGTCGGTACTTGGCGGATACAATACCAGCTCCATATACCAAACATCATCCTCCCAAACCATAATCTGGAAGTTATAATTCTCCAAGTACTTATACGATCCCTCCGAGGGCTGGTCGCGAAATTGCCATTCACTTCCCCCACCTAGAATCTGGTAGCCGGCGCCTGTCTTCTTTTGCAGCCCACTGGTTACAGCGTGGCAACTGAGGCCACACAGCCTGTAGGGAGCCGCTAAGCGTGGAAGCTTCCCAACATAGCTACCCGTCCTTGGCACATCGCCCACAAGACCTGTTCCCGGCCCCACAGCTGACGTTCCAATCCGGGGATCAGAAGTCACATTCACACCATCTTTCCAAACCGTGTAGTACATCGTCTTCTCAGCAGGAGAATGCGGCAATGAAACTTCAATTACCGCGGTGTTGCGTCGAAAGTCGTTGCTGACAATATTGGCGGAACCCGCTATGGGAACTGAGGACCATCCGTCTTTGAGATTTTCCGTATCCGAGACTCTAATCACCGCCTCAGTTCCGTCCGTATCGAAAATCCCGATAAAACGAACCTTCCAAACACCGTCATCCTGTACCAGCGAGTCACCGAGCGGATAGCAATTCAGACAATCCGCATGGCCCGTTGTCAATTGATTCGACATATCTGCGATCACCTCAAACGAATCGACTGAATAATCCACTAGACCACGACCGGAAATGCCGACGTAGCCCTGGGTTGCCGCTTCCGGCAATTCCGAGGCAATTTTCAGGGTTTTGTCGTGAACGTTTAATGACGATTCCACCAGGCATCTCCCGTTGCCATGTGGAGCCACGGTAAGCCTTATTTCAACCGAGTCCCCTGGACTCAGCTCGGGGACTACCTCTTTTAGAACTTTACCCCGCGCCGCGTTTCTCCCGCTACTTTTTCGCCCCTGTATCAATACGAACTCACCCTCGTCCGTCCATGCCGCGTGATTCACTTTTACCGCTTTATCGTAGCTTTCGAAGACGGATGTCCCTCCGAAAGCGATTCCAAAGAACCCGTATCCATCCTGATACATTTTCCATTCTTCCTTGTCGCCTGGCTTCGGCTCGGAACGCGGTGCCAAATAGGTGAAACAGGCTTTCACCTCATAGCCGCCCTTAAGCTTCCAGTCATTCCGATAAAGAATCCCGAGCGGCAAAGAGGGATCGTAGTACGTTTCCATTGACCTCCCAGCCGTTTGAGAATGAAACGGGAAGCCCGTTCGCCGAGCCCGATCGCCCACGTTCACGAGACGCCTCCGCAATACCCCGTCCTTGATTTGCCAGTAGCCCGGATTAAGCGACTCCCAGCCGGGACCTACCACGAGACTATCCGGCTTCGCAAACGCGTAGCGAATCGTAGATATCCCACTCGCCGCTTGAGTTGTTGTTTGAACCGATCCCGCCAGGGCCATAGCACCAACAGCACCTGCACTGGACGCGATAAATTCACGGCGGTTGATACCATTCGAGAAATTTGATTCGTTGGGGGATATCGAATTCATAGAATATAATATTGACTGAAAGACAGCCTAAGAATCGGGACTGGAGCCTCAAGGATTTTACCCAAGCATTCTCATCGACGAAATTGTCACCAACGAAGATCCGCTTCTCGCTAAGATGGTCTTTATGAAGCTTAGTACCCTTCGGGGATAAAAATTGCCACACTTTACAACAGCCTTTGGGACCCCGAACTAGCGTCCTGGTTGTAGAGCACCCATTAATGCCGAAGATGAGACTTTCTAAGAAGGGCCGCACCTCAATCAAAGAGGTACACAAAACCTCTGCAAACGCGGACTTGGCTCTCGTATTAAAGAAATTTCTGTTGAAAACCGTCACCTTTCCTTTCATCTACCATCTTTAGTTTATGTCGCGCTCTTACTCCAGGAGAGGGCCGCCCCGTCGCCGGGAGCCTGCCAGCCTTAAAATGGCCATCATCGTTGCCTTGATCGTGACGGTCGTCATGCTCTGCCTAGCGATGTTTACAGACGGGATTGAGAATGCTCCCGTATGGACGCTGTTCCTAGGCCACTTCCACCCTGCCCTCCTACACCTTCCTATTGGCTTCTATGCGGTCCTTGCGGTCCTTGAGTACCTCGATAGCTCCAAAAACGGCCTCCGGATCGGGAAGGCTTGCGAAATAGTTCTTAACTACACGGCTATCACGGCCGCTGTTGCCGCAATTCTTGGCATCTTCCTAGCCATACCTGGCGGCTACAACGAGACCCTGCTTGATCGCCACCGCTGGCTCGGCTCCCTCTCAGCTATATTCGCATTCTGGCTAATCGTAGTCCGAAACTGGGCAAGATCCAAAAGCCGAAACGGCTTCTCAATTCCCTACCATGGTGCACTGGCTGCAACTCTAATTCTTCTCTGCGTAGTTGGACACGACGGTGGTACGCTTACCCACGGTTCTGGCTATCTCACAAAAAACCTTCCCAGCCCTGTCAAAACTCTTTTTGGCATGGAATCGGCCATTAAAATGAGGGAAGGCCCAATCGTAATCGAGGATGCGGATGTCTACCAAGACATTATCCACCCGATCTTCGATCAAACATGTATTCAGTGCCACGGGCCGGAAAAATCCAAAGGGGAACTTCGTCTGGACTCATTCGAACTGGCAATGCTCGGAGGCGAACTCGGCGACACCATCATACCGGGTGACTATGAGGCGAGTGAGCTCATATATCGTCTACACCTTGACATCGATGACGACGAACGGATGCCCCCCCAAGGCAAACCACAACCTACGGAGGGGCAAATTTCTATCCTTGAATGGTGGATACAGGCAGGGGCCGTAGGAAGCGGTCTCATCGGTGAGCTCGAAATTCCTGAAGCGGTAAAATCCTCCATGGTCGCTCATCTAGAAGGTTCCACGGAATTTGAAGAAAAAAAAGAGCTTCCGGAAGTCCTAATCCCTATGCTGGCTTGGCAAGATGCCGAAGCAGAGATTGCTAAGATAGAGAAGGAACCCAATATCGACATTCTTCGGGTGGCCCTAAACTCTCCCGCGGTTCGGATCAAGGGACCCTTTGGGGACGATAAATTTAATGATGAAGCGATCGCCAAGCTCGAACCAATCGCTAGCAATATTGTTGAGCTTGAAATTGGATTTAGCGATGTCACCGACGAAGGGCTCGCAGCAGTCGCGAACATGTCTAATCTGGAAAGGCTATATCTCCAAAAAACTTCGATTACCGACGAAGGACTGGTACACCTAGAGGGACTGACGCAGCTGAGATATTTGAATCTCTACGGAACTCAAGTCACGGATGACGCCCTCAAAACCTTGGTTACTTTACCAAGCTTGAAGAGTCTTTTCGTCTGGGAAACTGAAATCAGCAAATCTGCAGCGAAAAACTTTCAGGAACAGAAACTGGAATCTATTGGAGTCAAGCGTTGGGAAGACGAAATAGAGGCTCTCAAAGACAAGATCAGCGAAGCAAAAATCTTAGTAGACACGGGAATCGAGACCGAGAGTTGAATTAGCCTTTCGAGTCAAGAACCCAGCAGATGGATGAAGAAATGCTCAACCGTCGTACATGATACCGATACGATCAATCCTTTTGTTCTATTAAACGAATATCAACCGAGGGTGTTCGCTCGCAAATTCCCTATCTCGCAAAGGAACCTCTCTCCTTAGCCTAAAAGGCCTAATTGTTTTTGAGGATCTCGATACAATCTCTCTTCCCCAGTCCGGCTTTCAGTTAAACCAAACTTAAAAGGTTCTAATCAAGCGTCCTACCCACGACTACTTGAATAAAGAATTCAAAATTATTTCGGTTTTAAAATCCGTTTAAAGAATAAAATTTTACCATTAATACCATTCCTTAATGAAGTCATTAATAAATGGATACTATCGCGTTTTAAAAGTCACCCTTACTTGCCTAATGGGGCTTATGATCGTCCCCGTGTTTTTGCAGGTGATATCCCGTTTTACCGACCTTCTGCCAAGATATATCTGGACTGAGGAGGTGGCTCGGTTCTGCTTCGTCTGGATTATAATGATCGGTTCCATGATCGCCGTTAGAGATGGTACGCACTTTGATGTGGATCTACTCCCCAAGCCAAAACGATATCGTAATCGTGGTACTCTAAAGCTCGTACGCCACTTCTCAATGTTCACTCTCGCGATCGTATTTCTCTTCTACGGAATTGATTTTGCCAAATTTGGAATGGCTCAAAGCTCGGAAATGAGTGGTATCAACATGCTAAGTATCTACATAACCTTTCCCCTCGCCGGCCTCACCTCGATCCTCTTTCTATTAGAAAAACTAGCTCTTGATTACAAGCAAATCAAAAGCAACCGCGAAACGGAGCTGTAGGCATGAATGCAGGAGAAGCAACCGCAATCATGTTTAGCGTCTTCGCTGCCCTTCTGATCCTGAAGGTACCCGTTTCTTTCGCATTGGGCCTAGCCTGCCTTCCAGTACTTTTTATCGATGAGCGACTCACACCATTTCTTCTAATTAATGAAATGTGGAAGTCCTATAACGCATTCATATTGCTCGCAGTACCGTTCTTCCTGCTCGCGGCCAATCTTATGAATGCCGCCGGAATTACCGAGCGCCTTGTCAACCTGGCACATGCTTCCGTAGGGCACCTTCCCGGCGGGCTCGGGCATATCAACGTCATGGTCAGCATGCTCTTCGCCGGAATCTCCGGTTCTTCCACCGCAGACGCAGCGGGTATCGGATCGCTGCTGATTCCTGCCATGAAGAAACAAGGCTACGACACCTCATTTACAGTAGCTATTACGGCTTGTTCTTCCGTGATGGGTGTTATCATACCCCCGAGCATCATGATGATCGTCTGGGGAGGTCTCATGTCAGTATCCATCGGCGGACTCTTCCTCGCCGGGATGGTCCCCGGAGTTCTCATTGCCTTGTTTATGATGGGAACCGTACTCGTCTACGCGAAAACTCGAAACTACCCAATTTACAAGAGAGCTTCTCTAATGGAGTTTTTCCAAGCATTAAGGAAGTCCATTCTCGCACTGGTCACTCCCACAATCATCGTCGGAGGAATTATAGGCGGGCTCTTCACCCCGACCGAAGCATCCGTCATCGCGGTCTTGTATTCCGCTTTTCTCGGTGGATTAATCTACCGAGCAATCGGGCCGAAACAATTTCCGAGAGTTCTCTACGATTCCGCTCGCCTATCAGCTATTTCACTCTTCTGCATAGGGACTGCATCTGCTTTTGGCTGGCTACTCGCCTATTACAGGGTCCCTCAATCCTTGGTGGATATGGTCGCCGCTTATGGTACTGGAATTATAACCACAGGATTTATAATCGCCCTCTCCTTTTTGGTTATCGGCATGTTCATAGATGCAATTCCAGCTATAATTATTCTGGGTACGATACTCTTACCCCTTGCTGAAAAAGCTGGAATGCACCCCATACATTTCGCCATCGTTGGAGTCATCTCACTCGCCTTTGGTCTCGTCACACCGCCTTACGGCTTGTGCCTTCTTATTTCCTGCTCAGTTGGCGAGATCACTGTTTCGAAGGTTCTAAAAGATGTCGCCATCTTGTTGCTTCCCCTGCTCCTTCTTTTGGGGCTAATCATCGTATTCCCAGAAATAGTCCTATTCCTCCCGAGCTGGCTGGCTCCTGAGTTTCTGTGATACTGACCGCTTCGTGAGTATTAGACATTATTAACCTAAACTCTACCTAAAAATTTGACCAAAAAAAACATGAAACACAGATCGAGAAAGTTGCGTCTCGTGAACAGGATGCTGTTTCCAAAGTGCTAGAACACTAAACACCATTTTAGATATCTAAAGCATCCAATAAAATGAACAACAATACTCTTCTGGAAAAGCTAAAACTGAGCCCTCACCTTCCTGTCCAGTTTCATAAAAACCACCTCCTAAGTATTAATTTTAGACACACTTGAGCGGAAAGTTTCATTATGTAGCCCCACCCAGTCGATTCCCAAGCCAGGCAAAATTAGGCACACTCAAACTTAAGGGAGCAAACATCAGCTGTCAGCAACACACTAAGAGGAGAGGCTCCCGCTCTAACACCGCCAATCCTAATCAGACGTGCTTGTCTGCTCAAAAGGTAGTTCAAGCTAGCCAAAGCCCAGCCCTTCTCCACCAGCACGATTATAAGCACTTTCTCCTTCGTGCCAGATCGCAAGGCACCTCCATGTATCCAAACGATCAAGCCATTATTCACGTTCCTATTCGGCTGATTAAGGTCCAGAGCCAGATGAATGTCTCTAACCGTTGCAAATACAATGTCCTTCGTAAGTTTTCGCACCATTGCTCCTATACTGAATGGCATAGTTCTGCCTACCAAGAGCAACACTGCCACATCTCTCAAAACTCGAATAATCATGACCAAATTGCGATGCGGGCACGAAAAAAAAGACAACGCTTTTCACGTATTGAATTCGGTGGGTAGAAGTGGGCCGGTCTACCCAACTACAAAAGGTCCCTCAAACCTCCACGAGGAGGTCATTAGCATAGAGCAGTTTAACGAGTTCAACGTCCGCAAAATGATTGCCCTTGAAGTCGGTAATGTTTCCCACAAAGCGACCTTCCTCTATCAGAGCCAGGGCAGCGACGAGATCCAGGATGGCACGATGCCAGGCCGCCTCAAGCGACTTGCCTTCGACTTGATGAGTGGGCTCGTTTACATAGCCCCTCTTCCCTGCAACGAGAATATTTCTCTTGTTGTATCCAATATTTCGTACATCAGCAAAGATCTTACCAAAAGTTCGAATGAACATCATTTGCCGCCAGGTTGCGTTGGTACGGGCCGTTGAACCATAATCGAACGAGCGGTCATTTAACACGAAACAGATACGCTGCTGCCCGATCGCATTGGCAAAATCGCGAGCACAGTCGACTCTCAATACCCGATCACTAGACTGACAGGGCGAAATCGTCGTAAAACCCTCGTGGGGAGTGCCAATCGTAACCGTTTCTTTAACCGTTAGGTACTTAACTTCTCCGGGACACTCCGCACGTCCCACTTTTTTCAACGCAGTAACTAAGTCTTCACTTCCCGCATCAAAAAGGGGCGGATCCCCGGACCTCATGCGGATCATCAAGTTGTCCACGTCCATACCTGCCTTCAAAGCGATGATGTGCTCCACCAGCCTAACGTAATTATGCTCTGACCCCGAACGGAGGACAATATTACTCACGACCTTGCCCGTCGTCCAAACGTTTCGGGCCGAAACCTTTATGGGACTCGAATCCGGAAGATCTTCTCGGTCAAACCACCATCCAGGTTTATCGGTAGGCTCAAGTCTCAGGGTTCGTATCTCATCTTTTGCAAAGGTTCCCGGTGCGCTCACCGCAACGGGGTTTGTAATCGTCAAGCGACGGTCATGTGACGTTCCGGCAGAATCGTTACTCCAGTCTTGGTCGACCGGCAAATCACTAAATCTTTGGTACGAGCGTACCAAAACATCATTGTTGCCATCCAAAATTCTTCCAAAATCGAAGTCGCGAGCCATCACGGAACTCTAATCCCTTAATTGGAACGCTTTGCAAGCTTTTCGAAGGCAAATTTGATTAGAGTATTAACGTTTCTCGATTAGCTCGGAATCCCGCCCGCGGTCTCCCGAAGGGCGATTAGCTAGCAGAATCCTAATACAATTGTAAGCATAGCACGAAAACTTTGTACCTTTTACTCTTCTTTCTCAAACCGAATCTTTCCTTTTGTAATGGGATAGCATCTTCTACAACTCCGCAAGCGAACTACCAACTTAACGATTTAAGTATCTGACTATCATATTTCCTATACTCTTATAAAACAACATTACGAATATGAAAACCTTCAAGCAAGAGTATCCGGGTATTCGAATTAACACAAACGGGAACCAACTTGCAGCTCTTTACACCGGGGATCATATCATCGAAAGGGAGTCTTGTGACCCCGAACCCCTTCCAATAAAATTGGAGAGCGTGCTTTAGCCGAGGACCTACTTAATGTTTTAGGTAGCTACACCATTAAATCGATTACGAGGGAGAGTAAGTTACTGGAGAGGCAGCCATCGCTCAATCGGTTTTGGGGGGCGTACGGATGAGTCGATGGCGGGCGACGAGCCGCTGGCTCGAGACTTGCCGCACTCACCAAGGCACTCACCTATCATGCGGGCGACCCCTCAAACATACCTGCCATATCCCCAAAGAGATGCTTCATATTAATTCAGGTATTTCTGGGCTCGGTTCGCTCGAACTCCGCTCAGAGGACACCCTCGGGGCCAACGAGTACACCCGAGTACACCCAAGGTAAATTTAGGCACCAAGACGCCATACATAAGGACGACGGCGAATCCTTCCTTTCTTTGGGAACTAACAAACCTTACAACGTCCGCTCAACAACAACCCATTCTATTCTTATCGCGAATGCAACCTCGACCAGCCCCCGAAAACGTTTGGCAAATAAATGCAACCACTTTTGTCAAGAATGCGTCTTTTAAGCGTTACAATAAACCAACCTCGTTAATCATGAAAATCCTAAGTTTCGCAATCGGATCAATCATCCTTTCATTATTTACTTCAATGGCCAAAGCAGAAATAGGCGTCGGCAGTACCGTTAACGGAGTTATTGCCAATGATGACAAGGGCAACCTTTGGAGCTTAGATGAGCACATAGGCAAGAAAAACGTCATCGTCTATTTCTACCCAGCCGCTATGACTGGCGGCTGCACAAAGCAAGCCTGTGCCTACCGCGATCAGTCGGCTGCTCTGAACGATGCGGACGCAATCGTCGTCGGTGTTAGTGGAGACTCGGTCAACAACCTAAGACTGTTCAGAGAGACTAATGGACTCAATTTCACCCTAATTTCAGACATTGACGGAGCGATTGCCAGAAAGTTTGGCGTAGCGACTCGCGATGGATCCTCAATTGAACGAGAAATAGATGGCGTCATGCACACACTCTCCCGAGGAATTACCACGGGACGCTGGACATTCGTCATCGATAAGGCGGGTAAAGTTATTTACAAGGATGACGCTGTCAAAGCGACCGAAGACACAGCAAACGTCCTAGGCCTGCTCAAAACGGCGTAAAGAACCGTCCCTTGGTAAACCTTTTTAATCCCGCTTTTTACCGGGGCGGGTTTTTGCTACTACATTCTTCGGTAGACGTAGCCAAACAGCTGAGCTGACTTGCTTCGATTCCCCGTCATCCCTATCCGGATACTTATTTTTGTGAAGATGCCAAAAGTCCTCAGTTTTATCACGACCTTTGTGTCGCCCTGACCCCGAAAAATGAGCGTGTTGCGACCAGCATTCCGCATTTTCTCATCCACGAGAACATAATCTAGGTTTGGCAGGAAATTTTTGAAACCGGCCTCAAGTGGACGAATCTCCTCGTTCAAGCGAATCTCCCAAATCCCAGTCAAAGAGTTATACTTTGCTTGCTGGACTCGCTTGATAGCATTCTCCCCGCTGTTGGTCGCGACCGAGCTTGTCGCCGACAAAAAAACGAGCCCCATGCCTGCAAAAACTCGCTTGAAAATTCTCGATTTCATCTTCCTATTCCTATACCTAACCCAGAATGTTTTTTGTCAAACAGCAACCCCGGTAAAACCCCTCTCCGAAGCTTCTGGCTTTCTAGCCGAGTGCCTCTTTCACTGCAGCAGAAGCAATTTGCATATCTAAAGCGGAGCCGTGTTGCTTTTTTAACGCAGTCATGACCAAACCCATCTCCTTCATTGACGTCGCACCCGTTGAGGAGATCGCTTGGGAGACCAGCTTCGGATAAGCTTCCTCATCAAGCTTGGAAGGCAACAACGCAGACAGCAAATCAGCACATTTCTTCAGCTCTTTTGCCTGCTCATCCCTTCCTGCATTAGCAAATGCCTCCGCCGATTCCTTGAACTTTCCCGCCTCTTTTTCGACTACCGCGACTATCTTCGCTTCATCGAAATCCTGATTCGCACGGACTTCTCCCTCTTGAATTGCAGCCAAAGCTGCCCCATACGCCTGGGTGCTGTGTACATCGCGGGCCAATCGTGCTTTCTGATGAAGTTCTTTGAGTCTAACTTTCATAAAACTCGAAAGAGGACATACCCCAGTCGCTTTGGCAATAAACAAAAAATAGCCCCCTCAAACTCAAGGACTGATTTCCGTGGCAGTTTCCAGTCACTAGTTTCTGATCATTGCCCTCTAATCGATACCGCTTCTATCGCTGGAAAATCATAGGGAACAGCCTGTGTAACTTTTCCTGTTGCTGCCCACTCGGTCCCTCTCAGCAAGGTTGTAATAAATCCAACGCAATTGAGGGAGGGAACCCGCTCATCGTCCTTAGTATTACAGTGCCCTAAGGTGGTATGGAAGACGCGACCTTCACCATAGCGAATGTCCATAAGCATCGGTTCATGGTTTTCCGTTCCCTTGTCCACTTTTCTCTTGTCGGCTTTCGCTGTAGCTAAAATCGTTACGTTCTTTGCTGGACCCCGTAAACGACTGTAGATCTCGTCGTTAGGATGCAACCATCGCACCGGAAGCCCTTTCATAACTGGATGCTCAGGGGCCCGCGTCACAATTTCGAAATCATGTTTCGGTGGATGCATCGCCGATCCCGGAGTATTGAGCAACTGCACCTCTCCATCAAACCAATGGATCTTGCGACCGAAATCGTCGCCTCGACCTCCCCATCCTCCGACGCCAATCATTTCGTTAAAAGCTGGCCAATCCGCGAAGGAGTTGTTCGTAGCATGAACCGAGACCAAACCGCCTCCACCTCCGACAAAGGCCTCAAATCTCTTTCGAACTGACTCGGGCCAACTATCACCTTCGTAGTCCAAGACGACCACATCATAGGAGGCGAACTCTGGATTAAAACCAGAAAAGTCTTCACCTTTAGCCGGTGAAACGACTTTCGTCACCTCGAACAAGTCCAACGCAGAAAGACGCTTTTCTAACAGTACGCTGCTCAGCTCCCAATTGTGGTACTTGCTGCTCTGTCCCGTCAGAAGCATCACTTTGATTTTTGGAGCAGACGCCCCCTTCGAACAGGAACATAAGACTGTCCCAGCAAGCAAAGATAGGAAGAGGCGTTTAACAAAATTAGAAATACGAAAATTGATTGGGCACATAACGTCCTGAAATGAATAGTCTCCAGTAGCTTCCTCAAAAAGCAATCCGAGAATACTTGGCGATGACATACTCGATTGCCTTGAGACATAATTCCAATGCCAAAAAAAGAGAACGACTCATTTCCCCTAAATGAATCGAGTAGAATCGTAGTGGAGACCGGGGCGTTTGACAAACCCACCCACTTACATAACACGATTTGCAACGTCGAGGCCGAGGATCTCAAAAAAAATCGCTACCATACACCGAGACTATGTTGGCAATATATTATCCTTATCGATTGTCTCCAACTCCCTAGACTGTATAGTCGTTTCTCACGTCATCGAAAAATGAGCGAAACCGGGTGAAAGCCTTGGCTGAATTCTACAGAGTCATCAAACCCGAGGGTTTGATCTGCATCGTGGTTTCGGATTCGATCAAAATATTCGATCGCAATCGACGAAAAACATCCGTTAACCACACACTTACAGACTTTTTGAACGATTTCGAAGACAGTGAACCAACACTTATCCACCATTGCATCCTATGCATAAATTAGAAAACGATATATTATGAGATAGGCGAATCGGACTATGATAGTGGAAACGGAACCACTTTGTGGACTATGCTGAGCTGACCAGCGAGGGAAAGACTATCAAAACCATTTGTATCTCTTTACTTTTTTTACAATACATTCTGCCAACAACTAATCATCAAGCTGGCCATTGGGAAACAATTGCGAGGTGCTGGACTATCGAGACGGCTTGCGAGCAGAAGATCCCCAAAATTTTCTTCTCGTACTGAACAAGAGCCCAAAGAAGAATTCTCAAAAGGGTCGTTTCGATTTTGCCTTCAGATGAAACTTTTTACCTCCCAAAACGTATTCTACGGACGTCTCTGTGCAGTGGAGACAAAGCCGCTTCAAACCTTTGGAGCGAGCGACATGCTTGTTTTTGGCAAAATTTCCATAGGTGCGATCTCCGACGATCGGCAGCCCTCGTTTTGAGGCCTGGATCCGCAGTTGATGCGTTCGTCCTGTTTGAGGACTGAGCGTAAGCAGACTCATGACAGGAATTCCCGAAATGGGCTGGGAACTCAGCAGTTTAGTTTCAGCGGCAACGCCGCTTCCCAACGAGGCACGAAGCCCGCCCTGCCTCTTAGAGACGGACAAACGATCTTTCCACAAATTGGAGCCCTCTCTCCGTGACGTTCCAAACACCAGCGCCTCGTAGACTTTACGAACCCTCCTTTTTTCAAAGGCGTCTCGAATAAGATCCCTCAATCTCTCGTTCACAGTCATTAGCAATAAGCCCGACGTCGCCGAATCGAGCCGATTGAGTAGATAGACGAGTTCTTCTGCATCAGAACCCCTTCCTAATTTGAACGCCTGCAACTCCTCATCGTAAGGCAAGTTTAGAAGACAACCGCTCGCATCCCCCTTGCGGTTGGGGTGTGATAAAATCCCCGCCGGCTTATCAACCGCAATCAGGCCATTCTCATCGAGAGCCGCTATCTGGACCCCATCCCCCCAGGGATAGGCACTTTCATCCACCGATTCTTTCACTCTGCAAGAACCCAAGATAATTGGCCCCCTCCTTTCAACCTTAACTCCAACTAATTTCATTTCGATCGATCTGCCTACAGACAAGACGTAACAAACTTGTGCACACAGCAACTTGCGTATGAAAGTTTTGCTGAGTATCATTTAGGTTGATTTTTGCAAATGCTAGCTTGGCTAATGCCTTTCGATCAGTACTTTTTCTCCAATGGCATCTTCTCAAGAAATCCCTGAGTTGTTACGGGAAATCGGTCTCGAGACCCTGAAAATCGACCTCACCGACGAAAACGCAACGCTCGAAAATCTCACTGTGAGCGATCTTCGAAAGGCCCTCAACGCCGCATGCGATTCCGGGCAAGCTTTGTCAATGAAGAGGGATATGGAATCGAGTCTTCTTTTTTGGCAACTGATGGAGTCATTACCGGATCATGTTTTCTTCAAAGACAGCAAAAGCCGATTTATTTGCATCAACCATTCCCTCGCCCATTTCTTCGGACTAGAGCACCCCGACGACGCGATCGGGCGGAGCGACTTCGATTTCTTCCAAGCTGAGTATGCAAGAGCAAAGTTCGAAACAGAACAGAAAATCATTAACTCAGACGAGGGCTGGTGCTTTAGAGAAGAACGGGACCTGCAAAGCGATGGAAGCGAGAGGTGGGTGCTAACTACCAAACTACCACTCCACGATCTTAACGGTGATGTTTGTGGGACCTTCGGGATCTCCAGCGATATCAGCCAACGCAAAAAAGCGGAACTGGAGCTTGACCAACAACGCCACCTCCTCGAAACCATCGTTGAGATTTTGCCTTGCCGCATCTTTGTTCGCGACAGCAGAGACCGCTTCGTAATGATCAATGAGGAGTACCGAAGGGCCTTCGATCTCAAGACCAAGGAAGAGGTTATCGGGAAGAAACTTACCGAGATACGCGACAACGAGCAGGCCCATCGTATTGAGGCAATAAGTGCTGAAATCATCAAAACGGGTGTCGCCGTACTGGACGAGCTCGAGTTCAATCAGAGTCTTCTGGGTAAGGAACGTTGGGTTCTTAATTCAAAGGTGCCCCTTATGGGTCGCGATGGTAAACCGGAAGGAATCGTGGGTATGACTCACGACATAACCGAGCAGAAAAACGCCGAGGAAAGCGCTCGAGCGGCAGGCAAGGCACTAGCGGTAAAGAACAAGCAATTCGAGGCGGAGCTATTTGTCGCTCGCCAGTTGCAAGAGCAGCTCATGTCGATGGGTTTTAACGACCAATCCATCTATAATCGAAGAGGTGAGGCGTGGGAACTGGAAGCATCCTACTTGTATTCGCCAAGCCACCACTTGGCTGGCGATTTCTTTTACCTCATTCCCATTCCAGACAACAAATTAGGCATACTGATTTGCGATGTTATGGGTCACGGTATCAAGGCAGCTCTTGTCACGATGCTCATTCGTGGACTGATGTTAGAGGCTCCTGTTCTCCTAACCGATCCGGGAAAAGTTCTCAAACACTTGAACGATAAGCTTGTTGTACTCGCAGAGGACCCGGAATTCCCCCGTTTCGTAACGGCTCTTTATACCATGATCGATTTGAACTCCGGCGATGTACTTCTCGCTAATGCTGGGCACCCTGCTCCCATTTGGCGAGTTGAAGACCAGTCCGGCACCCACTTTGAGCTTTGCCCGGCCGAAAACATGGGGCCGGCTCTTGGCCTGATCCCTGAAGATACCTTCACGAACAATGACTTCACACTAACTCAGAAAACCGAACTCCTCTTTTTCACTGACGGTATCATCGAGCAAAAGACCAAAAATGGCGAGGAATGGGGCGTTGAAAATCTTGAGGAAACCGTTCTTGATCATGAGAGCGACGATTTGCCCGAACAACTCAAAGCAATTTCTCAAGAACTAAAAGACATGGCAGGCGCTGAAGAGCTTTCGGACGATGTTTGTGTCATCGCCGTCAGACTTTTTCCGTGCTGAAAGGTTGCAAAGGGGGTTGCACCTCCCAACAAATTCCTTCTCATGTTGTTTGCTGTATTTAAATAAGTTATGCTTACTGTAATTTCTCCTGCCAAAACGCTCGACTTTGATTCTCCCTGCAAGTGCAGCGACTTCACTCGTCCCAGTTTCCTGTCACAATCCCGTGAGTTGGTCTCCATGCTGAAAGTAAAACCGGCCTCTGAAATTAGGAGTTTGATGTCTCTAAGCGACCCTCTTGCCACCTTGAATACGAGGCGATACAAACAGTGGAAGGCTCCCTTAAAACTAGGCAAAATGGCCCGCCAAGCGGCCTGTGCCTTCATGGGCGACGTCTACCAAGGCTTAAGTTTCACGTCATTAAGTTCTGGCGAGCAGGACTACGCCCAGCAGCATCTACGCATCCTGTCGGGTCTCTACGGCATCCTACGACCCCTCGATTTGATCGTCCCTCATCGCCTCGAAATGGGTACTTCCTTGGCGAATCGGAAGGGTCGATCTCTCTATGAGTTCTGGGGAAATACACAGACTAACTTCATTAATCGGGAAGCTAGCCAAACCAACTCCAAGATACTTCTCAATTTAGCATCCGACGAGTACTTTAAGTCAATAAAGCCTAAGGAGCTCAAGCTGTCGGTGGTCACCCCACGGTTTCTGGATTCAAACGACGGAGCATCTTACAAAGTAATTAGTTTCTACGCAAAACGGGCCCGGGGTCTAATGACTCGTTGGACCATTCAGAATCGCGTTCAGGATTCGAAATCCCTCCAGGATTTCAACGAAGTTGGCTACAGGTTCGACAAGGCCCGTTCCGAGGAAAACCGACCCACGTTCATTCGATCACACAACTAGCCAAGGTTCACCCGTAGGCGGGAGACCTCACTGCATTTTACTCGCAATCGCCTCCGCACATCGGATGCCATCGAGGGCTGCCGATACGATACCACCTGCAAAACCGGCTCCCTCACCACAAGGATAAAGACCTTCAACTTCTGGATGTTCCAGTAATTGAGGATCGCGAGGAATTCTCACCGGCGAGCTCGTGCGCGTCTCGAAACCGATCAAGTTCGCATCCTGAGTTACATACCCATTCATCGACTTACCAAAATGACGAAGGCCTTCTTGCATCAGGTCGCCCACCCCCTTGGGAAGCAGGGCATGAATGGGAGCTGGAGTGAGCCCCGGAAAGTAGCTCGAATCGGGCAGATCAGCAGAGTCCCGCTTTTTCAAAAAGTCACGCATTCTCTGGGACGGTGCTTTTTGCTTGCCCCCGCCGGCTCGTGAGGCCACCCGCTCCATTTCTTTTTGGAAAGCAACCCCGGCAAGCACGCCATGCTCCCTACGTAAATCCTCAGTGTCCTCAGGCTCAATGCTAACCACAAACCCGCTATTCGCAAAGGGTGAGTCCCGACGGGCGAGCGACATTCCATTTACCACAACCTCGTCGCTTTCTGTGGCAGACGGCACTACAAATCCGCCCGGGCACATGCAAAACGAGTGCACACCACGATCGCGAATCTTGGTAGCTAAGCTGTAGCTGGCTGCGGGTAGCATCGGATGCCGACAAGCCGTTCTTTTGTATGAGTACTGGATGCTATCGATAAGTGGCTGAGGGTGTTCAATACGAACGCCTACCGCAAACGGCTTCTGTTCCATCCGTACCCTCTCCCGCTCAAGTAGATGGTAAATATCGCGAGCGCTGTGGCCGGTTGCCAATAAAACGGCAACCCCAATAAATTCCTGACCTTCCTTTGTGGATACGCCAATCATTTTTGCCCCATTTGAACTCCGGATTAATCCCGTCACACGCTTCTCAAAATGGACTTCTGCACCACTAGCCAGAATTGTTTCACGCATTGCTCGAACAACGTTAGGCAGCAAATTGGACCCGATGTGGGGATGCGAATCGATCAGGATACGGGACGGTGCTCCATGTTCGACAAAAGTTTCGTAGACTTTTCGAACCGGTCCTCGCTTCGTCGCTCGAGTGTAGAGTTTGCCGTCGGAATAGGTACCGGCACCCCCCTCCCCAAAACAGTAATTCGAATCTTCGATAACGCGGCCCTCCCGCAATATCGGGGCCAGGTCAAAGCGGCGGGCAATCGCATCTTTTCCGCGTTCCAGAATAATGGGCTTCCAGCCAAGCTCAATCGCCCTCAAGGCGGCGAACATTCCAGCCGGGCCCATGCCGACAATAACCAGCCGCTTAGCTCCACTTGGAATCTTCGGATAACTCGGGTTGTATTCAGGTTCTAGATGAAGCTTCCCATTGACCGCTACATCCAGACGTAACTGCACTTTTATCTGAGCCCTGCGGGCATCTATCGAGTGTTTCCTCAATCGAATCTCGGTTATCAGTGACGGTTCAACACCAATCTTTTCTGCGGCCGCCTGGCGCCAAATAGATTCGTCATCTGACTGTTCCAGCAGAAGCGTTATGGTTACTGTATGGCAAGTAGGCTCTGTCATGGCTCGGACGCAAACAGATGATCCAGGCTTTCCCTGTCGTCCAGCCCAAAGATCAAGGAATAGAGGAGACTTCCTAAAGACGGGTTGATCAAACGATCGCACCCAATGGGATTTTGGCTTTGATAGAGACGCAATCTCTGTTCACTTGACCAATGAAACTAGGTCCAGATTCAGTCGATTGATGTGGGACTAAACGATACTCAAGACCCCCCGGCATTCAAATCGATTTACTTGAAGCTTGGCTGAGCCCACATCTTCAAACAACCTTACTGATTATCAATCTCGGCCGCCAAGAAAAGCAATGACCTCGAAATATCTTTTTCCTCACGCAAAATTCATTCTCAGCTTTTTAACGGCCGCGATGCTAACTGCTACCGAATCCGCGGCGGGCCAACACCAGTCGGATCGAAAGCCCAACATAATTCTCGTTTTCATCGACGACATGGGCTGGGGAGACTTTTCTTGCTTTGGCAATACAGAGGCCGAAACTCCAAATGTTGACCGGCTAGCTCAAGAAGGAATCGCGTTCGAACAGTTTTATGTAAACTCACCTATATGCTCGCCGTCACGCGTAGCGATTTCGACCGGTCAATACCCTCAACGATGGGGAATTACGTCTTATCTCAACAACCGTAAGTCGAATTCTGCTCGTGGTGTTCGTGATTGGCTCGACCTCAGTGCTCCCATGCTCGCCCGTTTTCTCCACGACGATGGTTACGCCACGGGACATTTTGGGAAATGGCACATGGGTGGACAACGCGATGTGCATGAGGCTCCCTTGATCACAGATTACGGATTCGACGAATCCATCACCAACTTCGAAGGGCTGGGAGCCCGCGTCCTTCCCCTAAAATACTCCCCAGGTACCCAGCCACCCCTACCACACAATCTGGGATCCGACACCCTCGGGCACGGTCCGGTTGTTTGGCACGATCGAGCTTTTATGACCGAAACATTTACCGAAGCTGCTGTCGCCTTTGCCAAAGTTGCGGCTTCCAGAAACCAACCCTTCTACCTCAATCTCTGGCCCGACGACGTTCACACACCCATGCATCCCCCTCTCCATAAATGGGGTGATGGCAGCAACCGCCATCTCTACCTCCAAGTTCTGGAAACAATGGATACGCAACTTGGCATATTGTTTGATCTTATCCATAATGATAAAAACCTTCGATACAACACCCTCATTGCCGTTTGCTCGGACAATGGACCCGAGGTGGGCTTCGGATCCGCCGGTCACTTGCGGGGGCACAAAGCAACCTTGTTTGAAGGGGGCATCCGTTCTTCGCTCATTATCTGGGCACCTGGACTGATGGATAAGGAAGTTCAGGGCACGCGGAACTCTAGCTCGATTTTCTCTGCGATAGATCTCGTCCCCTCGCTACTGTCTCTCGCAGATGTCGAAACCCGTGTGACGTTCGATGGAGAGAACCTTGAAGAGACGCTACTAGGGAAAAGTAAGGCATCCCGATCCCAGCCGCTTTATTTCAGACGCCCGCCTGATCGCGAGAACTTCCGGCACTACACGGGTCTTCCGGACCTTGCGGTTCGCGATGGAAAATGGAAACTTTTTTGCGACTACGATGGTGCGAATCCAGTACTCTATGATCTCTCAAAGGATCCTACCGAAACCACCGACATCACATCGAACAACGATAACATCGTTAAAAGATTGGTGGCACAACTTCTACAATGGAATGCGTCTATGCCGGCTGACAACGGTCCCGAGCTCGGTCGTTCGGCCCGAGCCGGCAAAAAGTAAAGGCATCCTAACTGTTGAAAGATTTTTGGAACCTATCAGTATTACCCAGTGTTTATCTCAGTACCAAACGGAAATCCCGAAAACGTGGCCCACAAAAGCGTTGAGCAGTGCAAAGCCGATTTTAAACCAAAATTCCCGTGATCTCAGGGTGCATGAATTCCAGATTTTTCCTAACAACTGATTCCGTTTCTTGAATAGCCACGGTCGCGTCGATACTCAGAAGGAAACTGGTATTTACTAGACGAAAACGCAGACTCTTCTAGCTAGTGGATTGCAACAAACATTTTTTTAGATTTTCCATATAGTATGTTGAGAATATTTGTTTTATTTTTTATTTCTAGTGCTTTTGCAGTTTCAATGTTGGCTTCTGATTCGCAAAGGATCGTTTTTTTGACAGGAGACGAGGAGTATCGGTCAGAGGAGTCAATGCCTATGCTGGCAAAAATTCTTCGTCGAGATTTTGGCTTTCATGTTTCGGTCGGGTTTTCGCTGGATGAAAATGGATTTGTTGATCCCAACGCCGCGTCTTCATTGACAAGGACGGAAGAGTTAAAGGACGCGGACTTGATGGTGCTGTTTTTGCGTTTCCGCCGGCCTGACGAAGTCTCATTTCAGCACATCCTCGACTATCTCAAATCGGGCAAACCCGTGGTCGGTTTTCGTACGTCAACCCACGCATTTCGTTTTGCTAAGGGGTCTAAGTATTCCAATTGGGGTTATCAGGACGACCCCACCTTCATCCACAGCTTTGCTGGCGGCGATTTGATACGTGAACTTTTAGGACAGAATTGGATCACGCACCATGGTCACTTTTCGGACGGTTACAGAACCCTGACCAGCGTTACGATTGATTCTGCAGCGGAGGAACATCCAATTCTTAGGGGTTTGGAAAGGTTTGAAGCGTATTCATGGCTTTATCACGTTGAGGGGGGTGGTGATACACTTGCAGGTGATCCTCAACTTTTGCTAAACGGAAAATCCCTGCAGTCAAACAAGGAAGATCGGGGGCTATTGAATAGATATCCTATTTCTAATCCAGTAGCTTGGACAAAAACGCATAGCCACGGGTTTAGCTATGCTCGAGTGTTCATGACAACATTGGGCCATCCCTATGACTTCAAAATACCGATGATGCGCCGTTTTGCCTTACAAGGGATTCTATGGGCCCTTTCTTGCGAGGACCTAATACCATCTAATGGTGTGAACACAGAAATTGACGGAGTGTATAAACCAAACAATTCTGGTTTCGGAGATAAATACAAAAAGGGTCTAAAGCCGGATGACCTTTTTGAGTAGCTATCGAGGTGCCTTCTAAAATAAATAAAGAACCGACATTAGTTTAGGGTGAAGAGATCCATCTATTTAGCATTAACCATCGCGTTTATCCTCCTATCTCGCAAGGGTCTGGCTCAGCGGATCGAACTTAGCCAGGGAGAAAGTGTGGTTATCGTCGGATCAGGAATGGCCTCTCGAATGACGAAGTTTGGCCATTTTGAGACCGAAATATATCTGAATTTTCCAGACAAAAATATCCAGATTCGCAACATAGCCGATGAAGGAAACACGCCTGGTTTTCGGCCCCATCCAGGCCGTCACTACGAGTATCACTTCGCATTTCCAGGTGCGAAAGAGCTCGTTCATGAGTCATTCCGAATCGATACGAAGAGTGAGGGACATTTCGAGTCACCTGACCAATGGCTCACCCGACTGAGAGCGGATACTATCATAGCGTTCTTTGGCTATAACTCTTCGTTCGAAGGCGAAGAAGGGCTAGAACGTTACAAGAAAGAATTCGAGGGCTTTGTGAAGCATACACGTACCCAACGCTACAATGGATACGGACCACCTAAACTTGTGGTCGTCTCACCAACGGCTTTTGAGGAGAAGCCACGTAATTTTGACGGTCCAGACGGAGAATCAATCAATCGAAATCTGGAACTTTATACCGATGCAATGGCTGTAATCGCATCTAATCATGACGTTCTCTTCGTGGATGCTTTCAACGCCTCAAAGCAATGGTACGCTGGCAGCGATATTTTGACAAATGATGGCGTCTTGCTCAACGGCGTTGGATACCTAAAACTGACAAAGTTTCTGTCCGAATCGATTTTCGGGAGCCGATCTATACAGGAAGGTATTCGTGAAAAGATTAACATGGCGGTTAACGAGAAGAATTGGGCATGGCTCAATAATTTCAAGATTCCCAATGGGGTCCATGTTTATGGCCAGCGCTTCGCTCCCTTCGGTCCGCAAAATTATCCAGACGAGTTGAGGAAGACCGAGGAAATGACTGACATTCGCGAGCGAGCTATATGGGCCGCTTTGAAGGGGCAACTTTTTGACATTGAGGCAGAGGACAAGAAAACACATCCATTGCCTAATGTGCCGACAAACTATACATTAAGTGCTAAAAACGGGACTGTCGATTACTTGCCTGGGAGCGATTCGGTATCGAAAATTGAAACCGCCGAAGGCTATCGGATGGAGTTGTTCGCCTCCGAAAAAGAGTTCCCTAATTTAGCCAATCCCAGCCAGATTGCCTTCGACAATAAGGGCCGGCTCTGGGTTGCTACGATGCCGAGCTACCCCCACTACCAAATTGGAGACCCAAAACCGGCTGACAAGCTATTGATTTTCGAGGATGCTGATAATGACGGCAAAGCGGATAGTCTACGTGTTTTCGCAGACGACTTGCACATCCCAATTGGCTTTGAAATCGCACCGGAAGGTGTCTACGTATCCCAAAGCGATAGCCTAGTATTGCTGAAAGACATTGATGGGGATGATAAGTACGATGAAAAGGAATACATCTTAAGCGGATTCGACGATCATGACACGCACCACGCGATCAGTGCATTTTCTGTGGATCCATCTGGTGCCATTGTTATGGGAGAGGGCTATTTTCTACATAGTAATATAGAGACAATATATGGGCCCGTAAGAGGTTCTTGGGGTGGCTATTTTAGATATGATCCAAGTCGTCGGAAATTAGACCGTATCGCCCAGCTGAATATGCCAAACCCGTGGGGAGTTGCGTTCGAAGATTACGGACAGGGCTTTTTCCTCCATACATCAAATCCAACTGTTAGTTGGCTAACACCGGCTTCTGTGAAACCAATTTACGGATACAATTTGTTGGCTCCTCAAATTCTTACGGACAGTTTTGTTCGCCCCACATCGGGCTTAGAGATTGTATCGAGCGGTCATTTTCCGGATGAGGTCCAAGGCGATCTACTTTTCAATAACACTATCGGATTTTTGGGAGCAAAACAACATGAGTTGGAGGAAGAAGGATCAGGTTTTTCCGCAAAATGGCGCCAGAACCTATTTTCTTCTGAGGACTTGAATTTTCGACCCGTCGATTTGGAGTTTGCTCCAGATGGTTCCCTCTATGTCGCCGATTGGCATAACGCGTTAATTGGCCACATGCAGCACAATGCCCGAGATCCTTTACGGGATCACGTTCATGGGAGAATTTACCGGGTCACCTACCCGTCTCGACCGTTAATCAAGCCAGCCAAGATTCATGGTGCATCGATTGCTGAGCTACTTGAAGGTTTAAAGCACCCACAGTTGAGAACGCGCTACCGGGTTCGGCGTGAATTGCGTGGCCGAGAGTCAGATGAGGTTTTGCCAGCATTAAAGTCGTGGGCTGCTCTCCAAAGCGATGAGCGGCTGAAGCTTGAGGCATTGTGGGTTACTTGGGGTCATAACGCCGTGGACACAGGTTTGTTGAAGGAACTCTTCGCCTCAAAGGATCATCGCATCCGCTGTGCCGTTGTATCTGTGGCTAGATACAACCTTGACCAGCTTCCTGCCGCTTTGGGAATCATAGACTTTGCGGCTGAGGATACCCATGCTCGCGTTCGATTAGAAGCCCTCGTGGCTGCTTCTTGGTTGCCTGCTGATATAGGATTACCAATTATAGAAAAAGTGAAAAGTATGGGGTTGGATAGCAACGTTGCCCGTTACAGCTACGAGTACGCACAAGCGGGACTTTCTGGACGACCCGTGCACCCAAGTGCTACAGACAAAAATTACCAACATGAAGAAGCAGGAGCACAAGACGCGTTTACGAAGCTTGGGATGGAAGTTTACTCGCGCGAAGGTTTCTGTGGAACCTGTCATCAGCCAGATGGGAAAGGTTTACCTGAGGCTGGATTTCCGCCCCTAGCAAATACTAAATGGGTCACAGGGAATAAAGAAACGCTCATAAAAATTTCCCTCAAAGGCCTTGCAGGACCTATTGAAGTGAATGGCACAATTTATCCAGGACAAGTTCCCATGACTGGTTATGAGAGCCTCGTTAGCGACCGTGAATTGGCTGCTGTATTGAGCTATGTTCGCTCGTCATTCGGAAACAATGCCAGCCCCGTGAGCTCAGCCGATATCAAGTTTGTTCGTGAAAAGTACTTAGATATAAACGGCCCATTAGACGCATCGACGTTAAGTCCAGATTAACTAACATTAATTTTAACTTCTCTTTTTTAATACTGGATTTTTTCCTCAACTAGGTTGGAAAGGTCAGTCGTTCAAATGGGGCCGTCCATCAGAGCCAAACCGACGATCTATTCAATTTTATTAAATGTAGTTGGTATTATATTACATTTATTTTGTTCGCAATTCGCCTTTTTCAGATGTTTACAAAAACCTAAGGAACGATAGCCGAATCGCCGAAACAATTATGGGTTTTCCGCTTCCCATGGAATCAATAATATGGAAGACTTCTTTCTATTTTCCAAAGGCCGTTGGTATTTTTAACCTCCGCGATTCGAATCCAGACCCGAATAGCAAGGTAGAATGGTGTGACGGATTAGCTCCGCGGCGAGGCTTTTTATCTTGTACTTATGTTGTATAACCTAGTTCCCGTCCGAACAACAATGGAGCTTTTTCCAACTATTGATCCATAGACTATTGGATCGTCGAATACGTTCGATGCACTATTTGCACGAATTCGGTCCTCCACTTTCGCTATTTCATTTTTGTCAATGACTCCATCCTCATTTTCATCGAGGCGACTAAATGATCTTTTCAAGGACGAATGTAACTCCGCTAGAGCCACAAGCCCATCACCATCTTGATCAGAATTATTTAGCCTATCTACAAAGCTTGGAGACGAAAATGAACTTTCTGGAGGATTTTGAACATAAGATTCTGGAGAGGGAGGATTCTCCAAGTCCCACAGATAATTCGTTGAAACTTCATCATAATAATTCGCTCCTTTGATAACTGTCCCGACTCCATTTTTGGAAAAAAATAAAACATTGCCATCGACAGCAAATGGAGTGGCCCAGCAAACATCGGGAAGTTTCTCCTCGAAACGATGTTTTCCATCATACCTGTTCAAACAATGAACAAATCCTCTGCTGTCGACAATGTATACGTTCTCTTCCCAAACTAATGGGCTAGCATAATTACAAACCGCCTGAGCATTTTCCCAAATTTTTCGATACGTCCCAAGTTTGGAGTCTTCAGTAAATTCAAGGCAGAAGGTCCCACTATCCCCTTTTGCTCCAACAAATACTTGGTTATCTGTTACAGTTACAGAAGCCATCGTGTTTCCAACAACTTTGTTGTGGCTCCAAATAATTGATCCGTCAAAAGCGTCGTATCCGTTGACACTACCATTTGAGCTAACGATTATTTGCCTCCGCCCTTGGAGTTCAGCTACGATCGGGCTTGCCCAAGAGATCCCTGGCGATCGCTCAGTTTTCCAAAGATTTCTACCAGATTCTTTATCAATAGATAGAAGATAGCTAGGCCCTTGATGTTCCACCAAAACGAAAACTGCCCCATCGGACTGAGCTAATGAAGCTCCCAAACCATGGCCACTGTCAATCTCCCCATAATCTTTAGTTAGCGAGCGATGCCATTTAAGGGTTCCTCTATGATCAATGGCCAATAAATCACCCCCCTCAAAAAAAGAATAAATTCCATCTTTATCGATTACAGGAGTCGGAGCCGCCCTACTTTCGGCGTACCAAGACGAATCTGTTTGGCTCGTTGGAAATTCATACTCCCACCTAACTAGGCCTGTCTTAAGGTCTATTGCCGCGACCACAGAAAGATCCTTATACGGTCCATCTACATATGTAATGTAAATGGAATCGTTCCACAACAAAGGTGAAGACTGACCATAACCCCGCGTTTCTATTTGCCACAAAACTCCTTTATCAGGCGACCACTCCATCGGAACAACAGCCTCTATCGAAGAACCAATTCCACCGTCTCTGAAGCTCGTCCATGCATGGTCCTCAACACCCTCTACCAAAGTTGAAATGGCACTAACGAACATTGTAAGCCCAAATGTCACTTTTTTCATAGTTTTCGTCGCCGATAATTTACGCCAAACCCCCCCAAACCGAACAGAGCATATGTCACTAACCTTGACTAAATCTACCCTTAGCGGGACAAATCCAACCCCAGTAAGGCTTAGTTTGAAGCACTAAATCATATTTCGCTTTCACTAGCTATCGACATAATTGAGTGTTTTCGAGCACACGATGCACTCAGAGATCGGTAGCGGGATGCAACCAGTCACTAAAACCGACCACCCATGCTATCAGGTCAAACCAACTTGATGATTATGTAAAGGAACGACTGCAATAGACACAAGAGATGGGGTGAATGCTGAAGATAGGGAAACCCTATCCAAGCCTTCTTCTTGCGAAACCTAGAGCAACAGCCCCAGTTCCAAGTAAAAATGTGCTAGCGTCTTTTTCGGAAAGGGGTGACGTTGAGATTTATTGATCGATATCGGCCATGACTTGGAAGTCTTTGCTAATTCCATCCCCAAGTGGCTAAATAATTGGTTAATCCATTTCTTATTAACCGGATCATCTCCACTTCACATTCAATGCATTACCCTTCAAAAAATTAAGAGCGGAGCCCTTACAGAGCACTTTGTATACCTTACGGGGCAGACAAATGAGAAAATTCCCGCTATTTTTTTGACTTGGGAGCTTTATTTTTTCAAGGTGACTATTCCCTTCTGAGAATTAGCATTCCCCTATCAAAATCAACTAGACAATACTATGGGTAATCACATCGCAGTTTATTATGGAACGATGACTGGAAACGCTGAGGATTTAGCTGGAGATACTGTTAACAGACTCACAAAGCTAGGATATGCTTCGAAAAGCATAAGTTTAGAGGATCAGAAAGTCGAAGACTTAACAAAATACCCATTCTCTCTCTTTATCGTGAGCACTTGGGGAGACGGAGAACCACCCGAGGACGCATACGATTTTTGGGAAAGTCTCGATGAGGGAAACCATAATCTCGAGGCCTTAAACTATGCGATTATGGGATTGGGCGACGAATCTTACGAAGAATTCAATGCTTTTGCTCGAAATCTAGACAAGCGTTTAACCGACTTTGGAGGTAAGAGACACGGAGAAAGAGTTGAAGCAGACGTATTTTACGATGACGCATACGAAAAATGGTTCTCAGAAGTAATAAAAAATATTACTTCAATGACGTTAAATTCCTAGAATTAGTCTTCCTGCAAGCTTGGGCCCATTCCCATATGGTTCAAAAGACTAGCTTTTTAGCCTAAAAAATAGCAAACAACATACAGCCTGTAAATTTACTGCTGTAGTTATTTTCTTATACATGTACCAATTACAGAGGCTTTCATGGAAATTTTTCCACACGTAGCCAAACCGCAGACCGGTGCGTTCGATATGCTACTGCCAGATTACTCAGATAACGGTCAAACAAACCTCCCCCACTCACTAACCAGCTTGGGGTTGTCATCGAGCTTCTCGCGGGCCATCCTCTTCAGTTCAACGAGTTGATCAGAAGTCATTTCTTTGGCGAGGGCGTCGCTTTTTTCAGGACCTTCTTTATCTCTATTGGCCGGAGCAATGTTGAACCAAATCTAGGATCTAATGTGGCCCTGAAGGACGGTTTGGCCGTTGTCCTACAACACTCCAAGGTTGTACCGACTTTGGGCAAAGTCTGCCCAGCGGTTCTCGCAAACCACTTTGCCGCTTGCTTCCAATCTTGATGCATAACTCTCCAAGGCTTGGTTGAAATACTTTGCTATCTTGTTCGGTCAGAGCTAAATCCTTAACCTATGAAATATATGATTCCAATCATTATTATAGCAGTGGCTTTTTTCGAAGGTAGCGTTCGTCTCGGGGCCAACGACGGTGCTAATGATTTTATTGCGCCGGTTCTTGCAGCGGCAAATAACGGAAATGCAACTGCCCAAGCTTTGGTAGGCACGATGTACTATTACGGGTATGGATTGAACCAGAATTACGAAAAAGCTCTTTTATGGTATAAGTTAGCAGCCGAATTGGGAGAGGTCTCAGCCCAAGCAACACTAGGCCGGATGTACTATCTTGGTCATGCGGTCCGCCAGGATCTTGTTCAGGCTCATAAATGGTACGATATTGCATCGGTAAATGGACACGAGGATGCGGGAAGCTACAGGCATAGAGTGTCGGAAAAAATGTCCCATGATCAAATCATCGAAGCCCAAGAATTAGCCGCTTCCTGGATTTACAAATTCCAAAACTAGATTCTCAGGCCTTCACTGCGGTTCCAACAAGTTGCGACTAACGATCGATGTGAGCCGACAAATAAGAATAAATTGGCGTAAATGCTAATTGAATACGTTCTGTTCTCTAAATCCCCAAAGCAACATTTTTTTCTCTTGCACACTGGCAAGGACGAACGGCATGAAGGCTTTATTGGAAAACCTTATCCCAGCCTCCGCCTAGCAAATGTTTTAATGGAGCCGCCTATCGAAATCGAACCGACGACCTATTCATTCCGATTAAATGTAGTTGGTATTACCTTACTTTATATTTAATCTTAAATCGCTATTTTCCAGATTTTTACAAAAACAAACCGGACGATAAACGAACCGAAAAATGAAGATAAACCCTAGTTTTTGCCCAATTTTTAAGTTGACGGTTACGGAAACCATCCCTCGCTCACCCATCAGCTTGGGGTTGGCCTCGACCAAATCGCGGGCCATTCTCTGTGCTTCAGCGATTTGATTCGGAGGGGTTGATAGGAAATTCAATTGATTCGTAAAATCGGTTTGCTGTAGGTTCCCCTTTTAGGTATCGGAGAGACCGTAGAAACGCGTCCATCTCGGTGAGAGTTGCGATAAACATGGCGTTGTCGCCTCGGCCAAAGTTGAAGAATCCGTGTCCTTGACCCTTATAGGTCACGAGCTCGCATCGATTACCCATGCTCTTGTACTTTTCGGTAAAGAGTTCTACCGATTTGTGGGGAACGGTGGTGTCGGCGTCGCCATGGAAGATTATCGCCGGGGGTTGGTTTGAGCCGATGTTGTGGTAGGGAGAAAAAGCCGTTGGTGAGACACCAAAACGTTCTTCAAGGCCGTCAACTCGTTCTTCTGGTAGTGGAAAGGCGTCAGGTATTGAGGCGAGAACCAGCGCTGGGTTGAACAAGCAAAGTGCGTTCGGAGTCGTGCTTACGGAAAGATCGTCAGCCGGGTCGTCCAGACCTCCGATCGTACCTAGTGCTCCCGCTAAATGCCCGCCAGCGGAACCGCCACCTGCGGCAATCCGTTTAGGATCGATTCCCAGTCGATTCGCATTCGATCGAACGAAGCGTATAGCCGATTTTGCGTCTTGGAAGCAGGCGATCGCTTTCGTTTTGTGTCGCCCCGAAACGCGATACTCTGCTGTGATCGCTACCATGCCGCGTGACGCGAGGTAGGTGCAGTGTTTTTCGAACTGAGCGGGTGATCCATTTCTCCAGCCTCCCCCAAAAAAGAAAACAATCGCGGGGAGGGATTGGCCGGATTTATGCCCCTCTGGATAAAAGATGTGAAGCGGTAACGAAACGTCACCCACTGTCTTGTAGACCTCGGTTTCGGCTCCGGGTAGGGTAGCCGGAGCAGGCTCGACCGGCCGTTGATTCTGGGCAACGGACCCGACCGGGAGGATTATTAAGGCGATAGCGATTGAAGCGATATAAGGGGTTAAAAGTTGCATGGGCAAGATCCTACGATAGGGCGATCATGATGGAAAGGCATTTTCGAATGGATTATTATTGTGTGCGGTCTAGCCGCGCTTCCTATTGTTGCTCTTTGTTTGAAACGGCTCAAACCCGTATTCCGGAAGCCTTCGGTTGCCTCTTTTTTGCAGGCTGTGAGACCGTACAGAAAGTAGCTAAGACCCAATCAGCCCAAATCACCGAAGCGGATGAAGAACCGCTCGGCGGCAATTTCCTATTTAATTTTGTTAACCCAATTCAGCGCTCTGTTCGCAAGCTTTTGGTAGCTTGCAAGTTGATAAAACCCCGCAAACCAAAATACTCTGGGAGAAGTTTAACTCCCATGTCATCACCATGAGTAAGCAGTGCCGTCAATCGATTGTGAGGTTAATTTTTTGCGTTTGACCCCTTTTTTTTCACTTTAATCAAGTGGTCTCATGCTAAGAAAAAACATCACATGAAGAAAGCATTAACTGTATTAATAATTTTTCTGACAGTGGTCGCTGGCCAAAATATAACTGCCAGTGATAAACAATCAAAGAATGTACTTCTCGTGCTAGTTGATGATCTGCGTCCCGAAATTAACTCTTGGGGGAACAGACATATCAAAACCCCAAATATGGACCGGTTGGCAGAAAAGGGAGCCTCATTCTACAGCAAAAGCACCAGAGATCCCAATTGATAGACTCGCTTGGCTTACAGGAAGTTGGCAAGGTGCAGTGAATGGCGGACTCTGAGAGGAAACTTGGCTTCCCCCAAAGGCCGATCCAATTTCAGCTCTTGTAAGGTTTACAAAAGACGGGAAAACCGAATTTGTCGAAATCATTAAGATCGAAAAAGTCGGCAATTCATTCGAACTCAGATTGCAGCTTTATGACCCACCAATGCGACCACAGTAACACAAACCTCACATTTTCAATCTTTCAAAGAAATCTAGAGGGGCATCGATGGACTGGTAACCTGGTTGCCATCGGGCATTGTTCAGTTTATCGGTAAATCTCAGGAATTTGAATAATGATAGTTGAAGCGACGCACGAGGGACTCTACTGCCGAGCCGGTGATTTCTACATCGACCCGAAATCGCCCGTCAGGCAAGCGGTTTTGACCCACGCTCACTCTGATCATGCAACGGTCGGCAGTCGACGCTACATAACGTCTGATTCCTCCAGGGAACTAACGTTAAAGCGGCTTGGCAAAGGAATCGAGCTAAGCACATTCCCATTCGGAGCAACATTTAAGCTCGGCAAAGCTACAGTTAGCTTGCATCCAGCGGGGCATATTCTTGGATCTTCTCAGGTGCGGATAGAGGTAGCCGGGGAAATATGGGTAGTTTCAGGGGATTACAAGCGCGATGATGATCCAACATGCGAACGGTTCGAGGTCGTGAAATGTGATACCTTTGTAACTGAAGCTACTTTCGCACTGCCAATTTACAACTGGCCCGAAGCATCAACCTCAATTAATGAGATATTCGATTGGTGGATGAAAAACCGCTCTAATGCAAAGGCTTCCATTTTGTTTTGCTACTCTCTGGGCAAAGCTCAGCGCGTTCTGGGTGGTCTGTTAACTCATACAAATCAGCCCGCGCGATTACACGGTGCTATCGCCCCTCTAACAAAAATTTATCGTGAGGCTGGAATTCCGCTTCTTGAGACTTTGCCTGCAACCATTTGTACAAGCGGTGGTGATAGGATCGATTTTAGCCAAGACCTGATTATCGCTCCCCCCGCAGCTAATGGGACCTCGTGGATGAAACGTTTCGGAAAATGCTCTACCGCACTTTGTTCAGGCTGGATGCAGATTAGAGGTAATCGGCGGAGGCGGGGTTACGATCGCGGCTTTGTTCTATCCGATCACGCAGACTGGAAAGGACTGATCAAAACGATTAAAGAAACACAAGCAAATCGCATTCTAGCTGTGCATGGACGGACCGATGTTCTCGTAAAATATTTGAGGGAAGATGGTTACGAGGCAGAAGAAATGAAACCCTGCCGTCTGCACACGAAAGACAGCAAAGAAGGAGGCGGTGAAAAATGAAAGCATTTTTAACCCTCTACGGAAGCTTAGATGCGACAACGTCAACCAACGAGAAAGTCGAGGCAATGCAATCGTACTTCTCTAATGTACCACCTGAAGATGCGGCTTGGGCTCTTTACTTTTTATCCGGCAAGCGAATCAAACGACTCGCCAAACGCAGCGATCTTAAGCACTGGCTAGTTGAAGCTTCCGGCTATTCGCAATGGATGATAGACGAATGTTATGAAAGCGTTGGTGATTTCGCGGAAACAGCGGTCCTTCTAACAAGTCATTGCACTGTCCCTGATCCCAAGGCAGTCGAAATTAAGCTGAGTGATTGGGTCGAGCAAAAGCTGCTTCCTTTGAATGACCTAGCTCTAGATCAAAAAAGTGAAACTATCAAGGGTTGGTGGAATGGTCTGCCATTGAACATGAGTTTCATCGCAACTAAGCTACTGACCGGGGGGTTGCGAGTTGGAGTCTCCCGATTATTATTAGCGAGAGCACTTTCAAACTCCACTGGTCTATCTAAATCCATCATCCTTCATCGTATGATGGGACATGTTTCTCCCTCCAAAGACATGTTCACTGCCTTGGTCGATCCCGACACATCATTTAGCCAAGTCTCACAACCATATCCCTTTTTTCTCGCATCTCCTATCGAGAAAGATGTGGGTGACCTTGGGTTACGCAACAAATGGATTGCAGAGTGGAAGTGGGATGGGATTCGAGCCCAGGCAATTCGCCGTAAAGGAAAGACTTTTATCTGGTCGCGTGGAGAGGAACTGGTAACCGAACGATTTCCAGAAATCGACCGTGCTTGCTCTCATCTACCGGACGGAACTGTACTCGACGGTGAGCTCATTGGATGGAAAAAAAACGTACTTTCATTCTCGTCATTGCAGAGGCGACTCAATCGCAAAAACGTATCGAAAAAACTTTTAGAAGAAGTGCCGGTACGATTAGTCTGTTATGATTGCATCGAATACAACAGTCATGACATCAGAAATAGACCCCTATCGGAAAGGAAACAAATTCTGATTAAAATCATTCAAAGGGCTAACCAAACCAATTTGACCGCTTCTCCTATTATTGAAGCGACAAGTTGGGAGGAACTGAAACTGAGGCGAACAGAATCACGAGCGAGAAGAGTAGAAGGTTTGATGCTCAAAGAGATAAATTCCGTTTATGAAACTGGAAGAAAACGGGGTCACTGGTGGAAATGGAAAGTTGACCCTTACACCATCGACGCCGTACTTGTCTATGCAAAAGCCGGGAGCGGTAGGCGAGCAAACCTCTTTACTGACTACACTTTCGCTGTTTGGTCGGACGACAACCTCGTTCCAATTGCAAAAGCATATACTGGCTTGAACGCAAAAGAAATACATAACTTAGACAGATGGATTCGGGAGAATACAATCGAACGGTTCGGTCCAGTTCGATCCGTACCGCCAAAGCATGTATTTGAAATCGGCTTCGAGGGAATTACAGAATCTAAAAGACACAAATCAGGATTTGCTTTACGTTTTCCAAGAATACTGCGTTGGCGAAAAGATAAAGGTCCAATCGAAGCGAATCGCCTTGAGGAATTGAGACGACTTTTTTTCCCGAATTCGTGATACCTCAAGAAATAAAAGCGTATTTCGGCAAGCGTTCCTGGAAAATAGCTCCCTATCAAAAAAAGGCGTGGGAAGCATATTCCAGGGGGGAATCTGGACTAATCCATTCTCCAACCGGTACCGGAAAATCTCTAGCGGCTTGGTTTGGGCCGGTGGCTGAATATTTGAATAAAGAAACTCGAGAGTCAAAGTCACCAGAAGAACGTAAGATTCTTTGGATTACCCCTTTGAGGGCCCTTGCAGTTGATACCGTTCAATCGCTTGAGATGTCAGTTAGAGAGATAGGATTGGACTGGGAGGTGGGATTGAGAACCGGTGACACTCCTTCCAATATAAAAACCAAGCAGAAAAAGAAATTGCCACGCTGCTTAGTCACCACTCCGGAAAGTCTTTCTTTGGCGCTAAGTTATGCGACTTTTCAGCGGCACTTCAGAGCCGTTGACTGCGTGGTCGTCGACGAGTGGCACGAGCTTATATCGACGAAGCGAGGCGTTCAGCTTGAACTCTGCCTCGCTCGACTGCGGAAAATTAATACGCGACTAAGAACTTGGGGGCTATCCGCCACGCTTGGAGATCCTAAAACCGCATTGCAATGCCTTATGGGTAGTGCAAATAAAGGCCGCTTAATTCTTGGTCCACCTAGCAAAGTCTATGAAATACATTCTATTCTGCCGGACCGGATCGAACGCTTTCCATGGTCGGGCCACATCGGCTTGACTCTGCTGCCAAAAGTCATCAAATGTATCAATAAAAGAAATACTTCTTTAGTTTTCACAAATACACGCGCCCAAGCTGAGATATGGTATGAAAAGCTTATTCAATCAAAGCCCGAATGGAGGAATAATATAGCTCTTCACCACTCATCAATCGCTAAAAAAGAGAGAGAATCAATCGAAAAGGGATTGAAAAACGGTCGGCTACGCTGCGTAGTCTGCACATCCTCACTGGATCTCGGAGTGGACTTTCAGCCGGTCGATCAAGTACTCCAAGTAGGCAGCCCGAAAGGTATTTCGCGTCTATTGCAGCGAGCGGGGCGTAGTGGGCACGCCCCCGGTCGTATTAGCTCTATCTTTTGCATCCCTACAAACACACTTGAGCTGGCGGAGATAGCTGCTGCACGCATAGCCCAACTCCAAGGAAAACTAGAATCCAGAATACCGATCGAGGGAGCATTGGACGTCCTTGCCCAACACTGCGTAACCTTGAGCCTCGCCGAGGGACTGAATCCAGACTCCCTTCTGCAAGAAGTAAAAAGCTCCTTCGCTTTCAAAGATATTAGTACTTCTCAATGGGAATGGCTTTTAGGATTTATAACAAATGGAGGCTCCGCCCTACAATCATACCCCGATTATCGACGAGTCGAACGAAGTAATAGTTTGCTCCGTTGCACGAGTAAGAAGATTGCTCAAAGGCACCGCATGAGTATAGGGACCATCGGTAGTGACAATGTGATGCAAATCAGGTGGTTAAGAGGCGGTTACATTGGAAGTATAGAGGAATCCTTTATAGGGAAACTTAAACGTGGGGACACCTTTCTTTTCGGCGGCAAATTATTGGAGTTAAAGCAAACCCGGGATATGACCGCGTACGTAAGCTTATCGAAAAAGAAAAAACGCATCGTCCCTCGCTGGCAAGGAGGACGCATACCACTTTCGACCCAATTGGCTGAAACGCTCCAATCTCTACTCGCGGTGGCTGATCATTCTCCTGCTAGTCCCGAAATGAAAATTCTGGCTCCAATCTTAGAATTACAAAAAAAATGGTCGCAGCTGCCCGATGCCAAAGGTCTGCTAGTTGAGCAAACAAGTACCAGAGAAGGTTTTCATCTCTACTTTTTTCCTTTCGCAGGTAGATTTGTTCACGAAGGAATCGGCAATCTTGTGGCACTTCGACTGAGTCGAGTATTTGAGGCAACGCTTCACGTAACAGCTAACGACTATGGATTTGAACTGTATTCAAGAACCCCTATCGATATTTCGGAAATACGTATCAGGAAACTTCTCTCATCCAACAATTGGCAACAAGATCTTCTTGAAGGAATCAACGAGGCCGAGCTTTCCAAGCGGCAATTTCGCGACATAGCTCAAATCGCGGGATTGGTTTTCCCGGGCTATCCTAGAAGAGAAAAATCGGCTCGTCAGATTCAGGCCTCGAGCGAACTTATATTCGAAGTCCTCAGGAAGTACGATCCTTTAAACGAACTTCTTAATCAGTCGCTCCTAGAAGTTCTTGACCAACAGATTGATAAACGCCGCATTGATAATACACTACAGAGGATCCAAAAGGGCTCTATCTCATTAGTCGAAACCCCAAAACTGACCCCGCTTGCGTTCCCGCTCTGGGCGGAGCGAATCAGGACACAAACTATTTCCTCGGAGACTTGGGAAAAAAGAGTCAGAATGATGTCAGAGAACCTCAACAAAGCCGCATTCCTTCGTCAGTATGCCAATCAATAAAACCGATACGCTAACACTTCCGCTAAATGGAGAAATTTTCATCGCTCTTCCGATGCGAGGTCTTTGGTGGCCAAAACGGAACTGTCTTATAATATCAGATACACATTTCGGCAAAGACGAGACATTTCGAAAAGCGGGTGTTCCGCTTCCTCAAGGTACAGATGACGAAAGCCTCGAACGTCTAAGTGCCCTATTGGATTACACGTGTGCTATGAAGTTGTGGGTCTTGGGAGATTTTTTACACGGAGCCATAGCTGAAAATACACCCTTGACTCGGTCCTTCAAGAATTGGCGTACGAAGTATCCAAAACTAGAAATCACTGTAACGTTCGGGAACCACGATCGCCACCAACTAGACAAATCCATCCTGCAGGATGTTGAGTGGATTTCTGAAATCAAGGCTGACGGCTTTGTCTTAACCCACGATAGCAGGCTAACCAATGCCGATTTTGTTCTGTCTGGACACGTCCATCCCGTCTATCGGATTTCAGATTCAAGGAAAAGCTCAAAACGAATACCTGTTTTTTGGATACGTCAAAAGGGAATTATTCTTCCTGCATTTTCTACTTTCACCGGTGGCAAAACTATATTTCCTCGACCCGAAGATCAGTTAGTTGGAGCACTCGACAATGCTGCCTTTAAACTTTAAGGTTGTCTTACATTTCTTGTCCGCGAAAAAGTTTGAATTTAGACAGAAATTCTCGTTATCGGTATGCAACCGGCGACTCAGATAGAAAACGATATTAGGACTCCTTACTTTCTGACTTCGCGGCCCTCATCCAGATGCTCTTCCCCCCTGCTTTCACTCAAGGCTAGAGTGATATACCTTCGGCGTTAACCGTCGTTGTATCCACCATCCTGTTTGCTAACCCAAACGTAAGGGAGGTATTAATACTAATTCGCACCGATTTCCTCGTACTTCTCAATCCTCTCTTTCCAGCGCAGTGGCTCGAGGGGCAAAACATTGCCATCGTTTGCCCAATTCAGCCATTCGGAAGCCAACTCGTCTACCACTTCCGGGTGAGTGGAGGATATATCATTATAGCAAAAGGGATCATCGAACAGGTTATATAGTCTCCATGGGAAATCCTCACGGTAAGAAACCAGTCGCCAAACCCCTTTCGAAACAGCCCGGCTAGTTTGATGTTCCCAGTACAAGATCCGATTCTCAAAGGATTTATCTCCACTGCGTCCTAACAGAGAGATTCCAGAGGGAGGATTAATCGCCTTCTGCCTGAATGTGACCGGATAGGCGACGCCAGCGGCATTCAAGCAAGTGGGGAGGAGATCAATAATATGGGTTCGTTCTCGATTTAGCCCACCCACCGATGGAATTCCATAACCTGATAAAATTAGGGGGGAGGCGACACCACCTAGATCCGTCAGTTGTTTATATCCGCGATAGGGAGTGTTGCTCAGGTTTGCAGCCAGCGTTGAAATGCGCCCCCCTTCGAATGTAGAGCCGTTATCGCTCAAAAAAATAAATAGAGTATGCTCTCGCATTCCCCTGTTTTCAAGAGCGTTGACAACGGCACCTATCCCGTCGTCCATAATTTCGATCATAGCTGCATAGGTTGACATCTCTTTTATCCAAACTCCCTGTTCTGTCTTCGAAAGATCTTCCCATGCCGGAAGCGGTTCACCAGTAGGTAGACTCTCAGAGATGGAAAGCCCCATTGCTCCCAATGTGGCATCCTGCTCAATAAGCCCCAATGTTTTCAGACGCTGAAATCTTTCTTGCCGGAGCACATCGTATCCAGGCTCATAGCGATCAAAGTATATCTCTGTTCGGTTTTTCGGAGCGTCTAAAGGGCGATGCGGGGCATAGTGTGCCAGATAAAGAAAAAGAGGCTGACTGGGATCGTGATCCTCGATGAACTTTACTGCATGATTGGTAATCGCATCTGTGTAATAGAAACTGCTTGGAAGGCTCTCTTTTGGAATGAACTCGGCACCATCCACGTATCCTCCATGCCTACGATAGGACCCTCCTCCTGCAAGGCAGCCGAAAAACTTTTCGAAACCGCGTTCAGTGGGCCACGATCCGTTGGGAGGCTCTACGATCTGTCGATCAAGCGTCAAATGCCATTTACCGGACATCGCCGTTGCGTAATTCGCACCGCGCAAGATTTCTGCTAATGTTGGATAAGCTGGGCTCAATTCTCCTCTATACCCATCTCGATGTTCGTCTACCGCAGTCATCCACCCCATATTCACATCATGAGGGTAGTTACCCGACAACAGGGCCGCACGAGAAGGGCAACATCGCGATGTATTCATGAACTGAGTGTAACGGACACCCATTTCCGCAAGTGCATCAATATTTGGAGTTTGAATCTCTCCCCCATAACACCCGAGGTCGGAGTAGCCAAGATCATCGCAGAGAATCAAAACGATATGGGGTTCCTTGCCAAAAACGAAAGCGGGGAAAAAAATAGAGAGTAGAAAAAAAAACTTCATCGTATACTATAAGACTCCGCCGAAAATCGTGGATTATGTCGTGGCAAAGGGAGACTCGCACAACTGGTCGAATTAGAGCTCATGTCTCGTCTAAAAGCAAGGTTCGAGCTGCGGCATGGTTGTACACCGCTACCTTCCAACGACCAGTAGAAATTTTCTTTTTTCCTTTCGATCATCTTCGCCCAAATCTATTAATCTTTACAAACTAAAATATTACTGATGTGAATATTAGATTCATCGATTCCCAAAATCTAAAAACAAAGAAACTATGATGGATGATTGAAACCGTCCATTTTGCATCTTATAAATTTACAATATAATCTAAAATCAAATTCACTTGTATCTCATACGCATTCCTTAAAAAAAGATTGGGGTAATCGTTATTTTTTAACGAACATAATTTAATACTTTTATATGAAACCATTAAATTTATTTAATAATTCCTATTTTTTATCTTCTAAATCCTATTTATTATTGAGATTTTTTACCGGGTTTTTTATGTGCTATTCGCATGGCTGGTCGAAACTTATGAGCGGCAGTGATCGTTGGTATAGGTTGGGTACCACGATTACCGAATTTATAGGTATTGATGCTTTATCGATACCATTAGGCTTTCTGGCAGCTTTTGCTGAGTCTATCGGCTCACTTTTTATCGTAATCGGTTTTACAACACGTCCTATGGCTTTTTTACTATTTTTCACTATGCTGGTTGCATCTTCGAAAAAGCTTTTACAATCAGGAATTGGAGGAAGCGAGCTGCCTGTACTTTATTTGATTTTAAGTCTATTTATATTAGTTAACGGTCCAGGAAAATACAGTCTAGACAACTTGATTAAATCGAAAATTAAATGGAAATATTAAGATTTTTTTAATTGCAGATGAAAATTATATCTCCGAATTCCTTAAATTTTGCATTCCATCTAAGTATCTAAGATTGCAGAGTTAACCTTAATTTGAATACGGTTTGTATTCTTAAACCCCAAAATTTGGGTTGCCCCTATCGCTTCTCCACTTCGAGGAGTATGCGTATTGCATTGGCAACTCTGGGTTTGTATCCGTAACGGGCGGCTGATCTCACGAATTCCCAGGAACTGCCGAAGCTCCCGCCACGAAGCACACGCCGCGAGTTAATATGGATTTTTTTGCCTCGTCCTTGGAGCGGTCCTGTAGGATCGACAACCGGACCCTCCGGATATTCGGCTAGGAAGTCGCTGCACCACTCAAAATTATTGCCCGGCATATTATAAAATCCCCACGGATTAGGAAGATTCCGATTTACCTCGATCGGTCCTAGTTTAATCCCAGGCTCTCGGGTGTCGTAATTAGCATACGCTCGGCTAATTATATCTCCTGTAAAATAAGCCGTAGTGGTCCCTGCCCTACACGCGTATTCCCACTCAGCCTCCGTCGGCAGGCGGAATTTGTATCCCGAAGCTTCCGAAAGCGCTTCCAAATACTTTATCGCTTGGTGAAAGTCGGCTCGAGCAGGCTTGTTATCCTTTTTTACGACTGGACTGTATTTCCGCACATAGGCTTTGGACATAACTTCGTAGTACTGCGCGTTAGATAACGGCATTGCTGCAAGGTAGTAATGCTTGGTCAGGGTCACCTGGTGCTGCCTCTCATTGGCGAAACGGCCGGGCTCACTTTCGGGTGAGCCCATTAAAAATGTGCCGGGCTCCACCAAAACCATTTCGATCTCCACCGAATCGTTCAAAAATACTGCTAGATTTTTCGCCAAAGCCTCTGGGTAATCTGAAAAGCGGACCTTCACTTTCGGTTCAGGCAGCTTTGACAGAGCCTTCAACTGTACTGCTTCATACACTTTGGCCTCCGCGTATCCCTTCACATTGAGCGTATCAATTTCATCGAGAGTCGCCTTGAATTCTGCAAAATCCTGCAAAGACGTCGTCGCACCATTGGGGTCCGTGCCATTTAAATACTCCTCCAAATTGGTGTAGCCATCGCTGTCGGCGTCCTTCCGGTGGTCTTTTGGGTCGTTTGCATTTAATCCATTGATACGTTCCCATTTGTCCGCCATACCATCTCGATCTTTATCCATAGGAGCTTTGCCGCTCTTATAGTTGGGCCACCCTCCTACGTTCTTCTGCGAATCGATGATGGACCCCGTACCCTTGCGGATTTCGCTTACGAGCCGTTCGTCAACTGGGTCACGCTTCGGGAGAGTGGCTCCAGCACCCGCTAATACAGCGTCATAGATTTCCTCACCGGTCCGATTCTTCATCGGCGGATAAGGGAACGCTGCAGTTAAAATATTCATCGTCCCATCCGCTGGTTTTATCGCGATCAAATGCTCGTTATTTTGTATACCAGCCGCATTGTTCGTGTGGTAGTTGTCTGCCACATAAATACTATTCAACTCACTTGCCACCCGATACGCGATTGACTGGTTACCCCGAGTAGAGGGCCCCGGCTTGTAATAATTGCCTACCAAATTGATACGGACGTGTTCATCATCATTTGAGTACCCTGGCGTACTACCCCAGTTATAAAAAATATTGTTACGAACATCGAAAACGGCACCGGGAGATACGCCGTCACTTCCTAGCTTGGGGTTGCGCGAATTGTTGTGGACATAAATATTATGCAGTATCGAGATTCCGCCGTGAGACCCTCTGATGATAGAACCCATACTATGAGCTCCCTTGGGGTGAAATGATTTATACAGACATTCAGAGATAATACTCCACTGTACCGTTGTTCGTTCTGAGCCGATAGTGAAAATTTCGTCCGTGGCCCAGCTCGCTGAACAGTGATCCACAATAACATTCGAACTAGGAAAATCTTCCAATTGCCCCGAATTATCGACAACCGAACCGATGTTTATGGCATCCGTTTCCAATCGATGCGTATCGCCAACGCGAACACGCAAATGCCGGATGATCGCTTCGTCCGCCCACACCAAAAACGAGTAATCCTTGATACAGATACCGTCGCCAGGCGCGGTTTGTCCCGCAATTGTTATGTACGGATCTTTGACTATGAGATGCCGTTTAAGCACAATGGACCCACTAACCTCGAACACCACCGTTCGCGGCATGTCCGCTTCGATCGCCTCTCTAAAGCTGCCCTTGATGATCGGTTCATCGACATCGTAGTCCTCTGTCGTCGTCACGATAAACACTTCGCCGCCTCGGCCTCCTTTGGTAAATGCGCCAAAGCCTTGAGCTTCCGGGAACGCAGGGGTTTGAGCTTGTCCTGAGATGGACGCCCAAAGGCATAAGGTGACTGTCAGTAGGATAAACTGTTTTAGATTTTTCATAGTTTCGATCCTAGAGGCTTTCCAAAAACTACAGAATGAGAGGAAGGTAGGCTGAGAAGGTCCTACCACTAAGAACATTCACCGGGCACTCTCTACGCTAATTTTTCGCATAGGGCATCTTCACAAGACTGTTAATATATTCTTCCAAATTTGAATAACCATCGCCATCTCGATCGCCATTTCGATCCTCTGCATCAGCAGGGTCTAGCCCATTAGCACTCTCCCAGGCGTCCGCCATTCCGTCCTTATCGGAATCCGCAGGTGCGGGCGATGAGTTCAAAACGGGCCATCCCCCCACTTCATCCTGCGAATCCGGGATTCGCCCTGTACCGGCCAATACCTCATTCACGATACGATCGTCGCAGGAATCCCGGCTCTTAGATGCTCCGGCATGGGCCAAAACCAAATTCTTCGCATCGGCCGCACTTTGAGTATTCGGTTTATCATTACCGTAAACCAGTTCGCCCGGCAACTCCCACTCCGCCCGATTGATACTCATATACTTGTCACCACTTTGCTTATACTGTATTGCTGAAAAATTATCCTCCGTCCAAGTTTGGCTCCATGTATACAGATTTCCGGAAACAAATCCCGTTGGACCAGGTCCTTTGCCTTCCTTGTACTTTATTCTCATCGGGAGTTTTCCGAGGTCCGTATCCGGTCCGTTTTTGTAGAAATTATTGATTACATTACGCCTACCCCCTCCCAAGTTGGTTTGTCCACCTGAGTTATAAATAAGGTTGTTGCGAAAATCGATAATCAGATCTTCAGGAGTAAGTTCACTTCCTCCTCCCAAGGTCAGATGCCTGTCATGAGAAGAATGAAGCAAGTTATGATGAATGCTCATGCTCTTCGTCGTCTCCCTCATCGAACCCAACTTTGAATGAGGAGCCCCTTCATAGTGTATCGTGTCGTGCAATGTCTCCCCATAAATGGACCATTGCAAAGTGAAGTGCCCGCCTCCCCGGTTATCATGAATCGCATCAATACCCCACCCCACGGAAATATGATCGAAGATCACGTCGGAAATCTTTGAACTTGTGATAGCATCAGCGCCGCTGGAATCGCCTTTATTCTGATCGCCCATCCGAATCCTGATGTACCGCATAATGATGTCATTTACCTCAGATAACTTAAGGCCATGATGTTTCAAGCAAATGCCATCGCCCGGAGCCGTCTGTCCGGCTATGGTGAGATAGGAACGTTTAACCTCGATTGGCACTTCAAGCTCGATCGTTCCCGATACCGCAAACACGATAGTCCTGGGACCCTTCTGATTCTCGATCCCATAGCGAAACGAACCCTTCCCCGAATCATTCAAGCTCGTAACGATGTAAACATCCCCCCCGCGTCCGCCTTGAGCAAAGCGCCCATAGCCCTCCGCGCCTGGGAATGCTATCGTCACGTCTTCCCGGGCCCATAATGCAAATACGCCTACAAGTATGAACAACAAGAATGCCGGTAACGTTTTCTTCATCTTAAGGGAGTTTTAGTCGTATAAAACTTCGTATAGCGAACTCATTCTTCCATCGATGTTCTGGTTTTTGCCAGCCACTTCAACGCAGATGGCCGAGCGTATTTTCGCTTTTTGTGTCAGCGTTAAGTCATCAAGCGTCTTTTCTTCGTACTTATCACACAAATCGCCTATGGTTATGGGTCCGCCACTATCCCCAAGGCTCGTCCTAGCTGTGTGTCGCTGCTTTTCTACGAGCAGCATTTTTTCGTTTAGCCAATTGACAGCTACCTCGTAGTCAGTGGTTTTCATCGGCGTTCGGTGCTGCTTGCCGTCGAGTTTGTACAGTAAAAAATACTGCCCCGTGATGTCGTACCTAAAAAGGTTTGGCGTCCTTGTTTTTGAGTAGGCGTATTTCTCTTTAGTAACCGTCATTTTCACCAATGGCAACGAATGATAGTTAATAAAGTGAAGTAGCTAACTTTTTTGCCTTATTAAGTATCTATTGATTAGGAACTTATCTGGAGCCGCCCATCGGATTCGAACCGACGACCTATTCATTACGAGTGAATTGCTCTACCAACTGAGCTAGAGCGGCGTCCAGAGGACGGAGCGTGCTATTCAGCCTTCCAATGGCAAGCAGAAAAA
>Ga0163109_10000219_pt1 | contig 46306 bp, 37 predicted proteins | sample CRUFie1St13metaG_FD_108704 | JGI IMG/M metagenome (GOLD analysis project Ga0163109, IMG submission 108704) | Marine microbial communities from the Costa Rica Dome - CRUD Field 142mm St13 metaG | ecosystem: Environmental > Aquatic > Marine > Oceanic > Photic zone | place: Costa Rica: the Eastern...
ACGATACATATGCTTCTCCAGCACCTTCAGTTTCTACTTGAAGTTGAGATTCTAATTCATAGATTTTAATAGAAGAATTGTCTAAATCAAATAAATTTTCACCTCCTAATACTGAATTATTCAGAGAACTGGATGATGTCACTTCCCATTCACTGCTAACTGGATTATAAGAATATATTTTTTGATGATTTGTGTTACTATTATCTGTATAATTAACTGTAATAATAAAAGCTATATTATCCAATGATATGGATGCATCTGTATTCCCTGATCCTAAATCAATACTTCCTTGAAGAAACATTTTAATAGTATTATCCGCATCCGGACGATATTCTAAAAAGTGTATATAATTGTAATCACTTGTCAACATTGCTATCAAGTTGTTTTTTAATTTTACTTGGGAATAATATCCATCCCTTACATATGCATAATATATTCTACCACCATTAACAACTTCATATTCTTGCGTATTGAATGTAAATATTGAATCTGAAGTAAACCTGTATATTACTAATTTATTAGAACCATTATTCTCATATAAATAACAGAAAATATTATCACCTATATTTAAATTACTAACTCCTGAATATCCGTTTCCGGCTGCTTGATAATTATAGACGGTTCTATCTTCATTCTTTAGAGATAAGTTACTGTATGAAAAATTCTCAAATAAAAACATTACTTTTGCTTCAGATTCAGATTCAGTATAAACTATTGCATTTTTAGCGAATAAAGTTGATGCTGAATCAAGAACATTCCCAAAAGGAGTGTTAGATAGATATAAAGTAGGAACAGATGCACCTACCTCGGTTATTTTCATCCAACTTTCAGAATCCGCGACTAGTAATAAATTTCCATCAGAATCTAATTGTAATTTTGTGACACCCATATTACTAGTATATGATTGTGATGTAGGAGATGTTAGTCCATATGCATTATAAAATTCTAAATTTCCATAAACACTTAATTGAAAATATGCCTGGGATTTTTCTTGACTACTGTTATATAAAGTTGCAAATGTATTAGCATTGTTATCTTGAACATTTACTATTGTTCCATCGGTGGAATTTCGGATGAAATTAAAACTATAATCCGATACAAGGGTATCAGAATAAGAACTATTAACAGGAATTATAGCATTTATATTACTCTCATTAATTGTAGTTGAATTATATGCAAAAACCTGTCCATCTGCACACATAAGGATATTATCATAATCTGTATCTGTATTATTTCTTAATTCCCAAGTAGAACCAAAATCTTGAGAATAATAAAGACCACTTGTGGATGCAATAATTTGATACTGTCCATCTGCAGATGAAGTTATGGACTTTAATCCAGTGAAATTTGTCTCTACAGGATTGTTCCAATCACTATTGGTGTATATTTCACCACTAGAAGTAAATGCAGATGCATAAGGTTCTGAATTGGATTCTGTATGATTATAACCAACTGCAACACCTAACCAAGAAGAACTTGAATCACCAACAGTATTGAAAGTTCCTCCAAAATCATTAGAATAATAAAGTCCAGAAGTTGTTGCAACATAGACATACTGACCATCATTTGTTATTGCCAAATCCGTAACATTTGTTATACCACCTATTTGTTCATAATCTCCTCGCTGTGACTCGGATTCACTTCTATAAAAACCTCCTTCTGTTGCTACATAGACATAGGGATATATAGTTTGATCCTTGGATAAAGAAGAAATTACATGAGTAATATTATTATCATCAATAGTTTGTCCTCTTGTATAGTCAGTTTGGGATTTTATAGAAAGACCGTTAAAAGCTCTATTTAGTTCAAGTAATCTGTCTGTATAAGCAACATATGCAAAACTTCCTTCTGTTGGAGTCATATATGTAGTTCCTGTCGTATATTCAGACCCTGTATATTGATATGTTCTACATCCATTGTTATTTGTATATTGAAGTTCTAAACTGTCTCCGATTTTATCTAATGATACAACCCCACATTTGAGAAGTCGTTGAACCTCATTGGATACAAAGATATGAAAAGATAATAAGTCAGTAAAATAAGGATCAAAAATTTGATTTGTGTTATTAACATTGGTGTAACTTATTAAATCGATTAAAGAAAATGATTTTAACGTATCTTCTAAAGAAACAATGGTAAATTTATCAATATCAACATTTCCAATTTGTTTAAAAAAACCACTATCGCTTGTTCCATTTGGATACAAATATGCAGCAACATTCGAGTATTTATAAGAATAAAAAGTATCACTTGTATTTAAATATATGAATGAATCAGAAACAACTGATACACTTGTAATATTTGTAAAAGTATCTGTAAAATTACCCACTGTCTCCCAAGTTCCATTATTATTTTTATAAACTGTAATATTTGTTCCGTCAGAAACAATAAATGCATCTTGAGCTGCATCTATAAGTGACTGATTTGTTGTTATTGTAGAAGACAGGTTCCAATTTTGAATTAAATTTTTGATTATAATTGTATTACTATCATTGGTTATTGGATTGGAATATGTGACAAGCTTGTTATAGTAAAAATTTGGTAAAGTTATTGATGTTAATAAATTATCATCTACTTGTTGATCCAAAGAATTATAAGTTGATATTATGTGTTTTTCTTCAGAATATATAACTTGATTTGTTCCGTAATCATTTGTTACTGTTACTTTATATCTTATAAATTCTGCATTTAGATCAGATGCTATTTCAAAACTTTCTCCAGAAACTTCTGTAAAATTACTAAAATCTTCTTCATTCGTAAATTCCCAAATATAATCCGTATAACTTATAGTAGGATAAGTTGTTGTGGAAACATCAGTCGTATCTACACTAACAGTATGTCCATATTCAACTGTTCCAGAAATAGTTGGTTGTTGATATACAGTAACTGTAAATTTGATGTTGTCTACTGGATCTCCAGGATTACCTTTCTCACTTTCCAATATTATTGTGACATTTTGCGAACTTTCTGTAAATGTTCCGGGTGTATAAATTACTTTTTTTGGATTAGTAGAATTGCCTATTTCCCCTTCAAAAGATACAGAATTACTAGTTGGTTCGCTATAAATTGTATAATTTATTACATCTATTAAATTTAATGAATCTAAATTATAAATAAAAGGTAATCCTAGATATGTACTTACAGTTTTAACAATATCTGCATTATTATATTCCAAAGTAAAAGTTATTGGAGATACAAATGTTGTAATGTTAGTATCTATACTCGCATTAATTACAAAAATTGTGGTTTGATTAAATTGGGTGCTTATAGGTGTAAATATTACATCTCCATTACTATCAATAGCAACTGTTCCATCATTACTTTCATAGGAAGAAACAGAAAAAGTTACCGGATATGCAGATTCCACTTCTAATGAATCAAGATTATAAGTGAATGTTTCTCCTTTATTTACTTCCAAACTGATATTGGTTGAACTTACAAAATTGATCACTTGGACGATATTGGATGTAAAAATTTCTGGTATTAATGAATCCGAAGTGTCTTCTGCTGTTACTCGAACCGCAATATTTTTTCCTACTTGGTCATTTTCTCCTGGAATTGTATAAGAACTGTTGGTAGCTCCATCAATTGGAGTCCAAGTAGAAGAATCATATACAGTATCATTGCTACTATCAACATAATACCATTGATAACTAACTATCAAATTATTTGTATCTATATCACCATCAATCAAAGTAACCGATGCAGATAACGTATTTTCTGGATATGGATTGGTTGTTCCAATGGAAACACTTCCAGTTGTTTTATCAAAAACAGAGTTAATATAAATACGGATATAAGAATCAAAATAATTATTTGAATCTCCATCAATATTTGCTCGAACTACAATCAAATCACCTTGAGATGTATCAAACACATTGGCATTTGGTGTATAAACAAGTGTTTCACCATTTTGTATTTGAACAGTTCCAATAGTTGGTTGGGTTTGTATGTTATATACCAATATTTCATTAGATTCCCATCTTATTTCATCATTTAAATTTATGGTAAGTGTATTATCTTCGTCAATTGTTTTTTCTAAATTCTTTACCAATGTGTCGACATCTACGGTTAAAGAAAAATCGATAGTTGTTCCATCGTTAAAGGATTTTCCACTAATTACTACTCCGTCTGTATCATCAATCGGAGGAGTATAATCTAATGTGATAATGTTGGTAGTTAATTCTAAAGTTTCTACAGGTGATGTATTTAAAATTACATTTTGACCGGTTGAGCTTAATGAGAAATAACTATTACCATTAGTAGAATCTAATGAACGAATTTTTTCCCACTTTGGGGTAGATTCAGAATTATAAATATAAATATCTGTAGAAATATCTGTAGAAATATCTGTTCCATTATTATATCGGACTCCACCAATATATCCTGTTTCATTTAAAGAAATAATTGCGTTAGAACCGTTAAAAGCGATAGAATCTCCTAATTGATCCCATGATATTGTTTTTTCATAAAATACTATTTCGGTTGAACCTAATAACATCATAATAGTATTATTACTATTTAGTTTTATTTGTGTAAATGATCCATTGATTATTCGAGTTTCATCATTATAAATACCATCATTGTTAATATAATATAAGCTACTTCCATCATTTGAAAGGACACCATAGGTTCCAGTTTTTTGTGCTGATGTGTCCTCTACCCAATTTCCATCAGAATAATTATATATTTTTATAGAACTTGAATCTGAAATTGCAGCTGCATCTCCATTTCCAGATAAGGAAGAACTTGTTGCACCGACAAAAGCAATTTCTTGTCCTGTTAAAATCCATTGGTCATCTTTTGTTAATAAAATTAAATTACCCGAATTATTTAGTGCTACCTTATCCACTCCCATATCTCCTGAGTTAGATGAGATTGACGGTGGTGTAGGTCGGTAATCAAGAAAAATCTGATCAAAACTTTTAGTTTCAGAGTTATATAGAGGATACCTATAAGGTTGTGGTGGTTCATATATCTTTGCTGGTCGATATTCTAAATTACCTTCCTTTGTTAATTGAAATACTGCATAATCTTCATATTCCATTTCATCCAAATTAGTAATAATTGTTTCTGTTGCAAAACTTGAAATTACTTGATTGTTTTCTTCAGTATATAATAAATAATATTGATTGGAAGTTCCTGTTGTTTCTTTATCGGTGGCAAAATTATATTTAAAAGTATATGAATTATTTGGTGATGTAATAAAATGATCTTTTGATGTATCAAAAGGGTTTTCAAAAATAATTGCATTTAAATTACTTTGGGTAATTCCTGTAGCTGTATAATAAATAATTTTACCATTTGCTAAAATCTGTATTTTTTTAAAGTTAGTTTCTGTTGAATCTTTTAAATTCCAACTATTTCCAAAATCTTCAGAATAATATAAACCTTCGGATGATGATGCGGCAACTTGGTATTTTCCATCTTTTGATACTGAAACAGTAGTCCAATCGGTTAAAGAACTTACCTTCTCAATAGAACTGGTCGATACTTTGTATATACCATCCTCTGATACAGCTGTAACATATAATGTATCAGTTGTATTAAGGTGTGAAGTGTTATAAGAAAGAGCAATACCTGTCCAATTGATAGTATTGGAATTTTCAATATATGTAAAGTTACTATATTGTCTATTAATATGTTGACCATTGTTTCCTACAATTGTTTCGTGATTATAAGTTTTTGTGCGATAAAAAATACCGTTCTCGGCAATTAGAAAAACATAGCTTCCATCGTTTGTGATACAGATATCATTTATTCGTCCTGGAGATGTTGAAAAATTTACTTCGTCTTTAACAAGATCATAACCACTGCTGCTATATGCATTGTTTGAATACGAATATCGTCGTATATATACTTTTGAATCACTATTTGTGTCAGATGGTTCAATAACGACATATACATCTGGTTTTTCATAATCAGATGTAGTAGTATCAGTTGTTAATTCGATGTTATTGATAACCTGTGCAACTACGTGAGAAACATTGGTTTCTCCAACAAATATCACATTACCAATAGGAGTATCTGTAATCGTACCATTATTTTTATTCGTACCATCTGTGTTGTCATCTTTTATGGCTGGATACGCGGACCAATTACCTCCAGGTTGATTATAACTGCTGTAGTTAGGAGAATGTCCAAATTGAGTAGTCCATACTGAATTTCCTGGCTGATAAGGTAGGAATTGACTAGCACTTGAAAACCCATCCCATGTAGTATTTCCCTCTATTACATCATGTGTAGTATCATAATAAACTATATTTATTGGGGAAGAATCATACAAGAGATAAACACTTTCCATAACATAATTATTTAATGCAATATAACTATAATAGGAAAATGTTGGTGCGGTATAAGTTGTTCCGCTTTCCAAGGAGAGTTCAACTTTGTTTGCTCCATTATGGTTAGTATAATATAAATCAATACCATCAGCAGTTTTATCAATACCAAGATATTGACATCGTGTTATAGGAGTGTCATCGTCAGAAACCCAAATTTTAAAAGATGATAAATTATTAAAAGTGACATTTCCAATAAAATTAGGTTGCTGTGAATTTGTTCTCTCAAAATTCAAGCTTAAGGGTTCAATTTCTCCAATATCTTCTTGAACTGTTTCTAAAATATTATAATTTGAATATATTACTGTATCATCTGTATTATCTTGAAATGTCGATTTATTATTATTATCCATAGAGGTTGGTAAATATTTTTGAATTGCATAATCATTTCTATAAACACCTGTAGAATCTTCACTCACAACTGATACATTTTGGTTATTATATGAAAATGATATATACTTTCCAAAATTTGTTTCAGTCGAATCCCTCGGTGAAATATCTTGTATATGAACCCAATTGTTATTGGAATATTGATATACTTTAATCGTATTATCAACAGCAATAAAAATTATATTGTCAGAATATGCAACATTTGTAGCATTACTAATTCCTAACTCTTTTATATTTAAAGAAAAAGATGGAACTATACTTCCCGAATCCGAAGTGGGAAGATAATAAAAAGTAGTTCCACTCGAGTCATCCGGCAAAGTATATTCTACTCTGTTAAATTCAGAACCGTATATTGTCGTAGAATAGTTGTCTGTCATTTATTTTTATTTTACATAAAAAAATAAAAAAAAGTAGATTGAAATTTTTTAAATACTTTAAATTCTAAATCTTTCACTATATTCACTATTTATTTTTTGTTGAATATTGTTTACATGAATCTTATCAGAATTTTCATAATCATAATGTTCTCTTCCTGAATTAGAAACGCTTTGTGGTTTTGGATCAAAACTTCCTACAGTTGCTCGTTTTCTTTCTATATCTGGTTTTGCATTTCCTTGGACATTATAAATAGAAGATGATGGTTTCATCTTATTCATTTCAGTGTCCATAGAAGTAGTAACCACTCGTTTTCGTTGTTCTGGAACATCACCCATCCATTTATGTTGTGTAATGTAAGTTTTGGAAGTTTCATGAGGAGCTTGAAGAATAGTTTTGGTTCGTATGTTCGACATATCGGTTAAATCCGTAGGATTTTTGTAAACATCGATAATTTTATTGGTTTCATAATTAATACAAACTTTTTCTGGTAAAGAGATATTGGAAGCATCCAAGATAATTTTTTGTCGATTTACTTGGTGATTGGAAACAATACCATCTTCCAATGATAAAACTTTTTCACGAATATTTTTATCAACATTTCGTTGGATATTATTTTTCTCAATATTCATTGTTTTAGAAGTAAGAGCATTTGTACTAATTCGTTTATTAGTAGCTTCTTTTCTTTTATTTTCATCATGGAATATTTTAGAAAAGTAAGAAGCAGAACCTCTTGCCGTTTTTAAGTTATCACTTTTCAATGTTTTTTGATGAACATATTGTTCCGTATTTTTTTCTCCATCCACTTTTTTCTGATACGAACCCTTTTTATTTACCATGAAAGAGTATGGATTTGTTTCCTGAATTGCCTTGGTATCCAACATTTCAATGGAATTTGTATGTGTTCCAACTGAATTTTGTTGTTTGCGTGTTTTAAAATCAACAATATTCAATTCATCATGAACTTGACTGACATTTTCATTATTTACAAATTGAGGTAAGTGTTTAATATATTGTTTTTGTGTTTCAACATTTCTACGACTGGTCTCTACATTAACATTAATGGATGATTTCATTTCCGGACAAGTCATTTCGTGAATAATTTTGGTAATAGAAGGATTTGCAATTGCATAAAACCAGTCACGAGGTTGTCGTGATAAGGGCATTAGATTTTCCTGACGGTAAACAGGTGGATGAAAAACTTCAGGACGGTAAGGAAGTTTGGCTCCACCTTGCTTTGTGCAACCACTTTGACCTCCATTTTTTCCATAGTTATTATAACTCACACCAACCATCGGATTCACTCCTCTGGCATAAACATTAATACACTCTGCTATTCTATCACCGGATTCATCCTGTGCCAATAAGATTTCTTGTGTATCACCGACTTTATCCTTTCGTCGAGTGAAGACACCTTTATTTGGATCTTTGATAATATTTAAATTTGTTCCCCAATCATCAACACTGGGTAAGGTAACTTTTCTTGAAGTCGTTAAACAATCAAATGAAATTCCACCTGCACTCATTTATTTTATTTAAAAGTATATATTTAAATTTTTTTAATATTTTGTTTTAAAGAAAAAATAAATTAAATTAAAATGCACAATTTTTCAGGTAAAAATTTATATCTTTCATCATCGGGGATGGTTCCTTCTGGTATACAGAATTTTTCAAAAAATTATTCTAGAAAGAGGGTAATTCCTCAACATAAACCCAAAAATCCATCTCCAAAGCCCTCTTTAGGTGGCGAGGGTTTATTACCATCGGAAGAAACAAGAGATTTTCCAGAAGAAAATCAGAATGACAATGCTGTAATATATTCTACAGAACATAAAGAAGCTCAATATATTCCTGAAAATGATACAATGAATTTTATTCAATCTTCTTCACAGAATAATTTACCAGCACAACATTTACTTGTAAGTAGTGAGTTTCGTAACCGATTACTTTATCCAAATCCAGCAGATTTTATAGTTCCATTTGGAAGTATTAATAATGTGAATAATAATTTTTTCAATGTTTTGAATACGACAAATCCACTTACTTTATCACATCCAGTTTTTAATTATTGTTGGACAAATTTTATCCTTTCAGACAAGTATACATTTAAAACTAAAGTAGTAGGAGGAACTGCATCCGAGCTTATATTAGCAGAGAATATTCAAAATCTCTTACAAATTGAAGTAGATAGACCAAATACTTTATTTTATTTATCCCAACCATTACAAAACACTTTTAATATTTTAAATAAATATGCTATTAAAGTGACAATAGATAATCAAAATTATTTACGTCAAATTGAATCATATGATCCAATTCTAAATAAGGTCAGTGTTTTGAATCCATTTCCTTTTTTTGATATAAAAAATGGACCATTTGATTGTGAGATAATTCACCCCGGACGAAGCTTGCAAGCTAATAAAGTATTCATAGGAGGGGATATTAAAGGGGTTAATATAAATAATTATGATGATTTGATTTATTTATATAATGTAACAACCAATGAAATACGAAAAGTTATTGATATTGAATTTTTAGCCAATGTTTTTGGAATTGAGAAACCATTTTCTAGTCAAAATCCAACAGACCAGTTAATGATTATACGGAATCAACAACCAGTAGCAACAGGTTCCTTAAGTTTATTTGAAGAAAATAAGGAATTCTATTTATTTTTACCTGAAGATATTTATTGGGTTGCTAGAGGACATAGTTTCAAATTAGACGATACTATTTACTTTGCTTCCTTGGAAGAAGAAAATGAACCATTATCGTATTTTCATCAATACAAAATTACAAATGTGTCTCGGTTAGGAGAACTTCAAGATGTTATTATTCACAAAGTTGGAAAACAAAAGATAGAAAAAGGAAAGACCTACAATATTTTTAACACTTCTCAAGTAAAAACGAATGCAAATGTTCAATTTTTGACATTATCTTTGGTATTTTCTGTAGAATTTAAAGAACCACCTACACAATTTAATATTGTGGGTAATTATTTTTATCCAATTGTTCAGAGCACACAATATCGTTTAAAGCAAGATTCTTTGGTTTTACAACCGAATAACTCAATTAATCCTGAAATTACTGATATTCCCATTGATTTATTATCTTCACAGAATGCAATTGGTTGCACAGGAATTAAAAAAATTATTCCAATGGAAGATGGAAAATTTTTATTATTTACACAAAATTATAATGATTTAACAAAATTAGATTTTCTTGCCAAAAATTTAGGATTGGTTCCTGATTTTATGGGAGGTATTGATAATTTTTTAATATTACCCTTCTTTCAAGAAGGTGTTGTTCCTTTGAATTTTACTGGAACTGGATTAACTAACTCTCAAATGTCTTGTTATGAATTATCTATTGTTAATCTTATTCTACCAAATATTAAAATTGAATCCAGTGCAGTAGGTGCATTAGTAAGTAGCTTACCTTTTGTTTTTGTTGAAATTTCCAATGAAACACTTCCTTCTGGTGGAAATCATGATCAGTTATATTCCAATAATCCGTTTGCTAATAAGGCAACATTTATTTGTTCTATAAGTGACGTGAATAATCCAGATATTGCAAAATTTATCAAAATCAATTCTGATGGAGCCGTACAAACAGTCAAATTCTCACCTTTTGATAATTTAAAATTTAGAATTTCGCTTCCTAATGGTGAAACTTTTAGAACACAACAAAAAGATTTTTTTGTTCCTAATATTTCTAATCCACAATTACAGATAACAATGTTATTCCGTATCCAAAAAATTGATTAATTTTTAATTTTTATTTAAAATTAAAATGGAAGATTTAATTCATAAATACGAACAGTGCAAAGAACAATGCGATTATTACAATAAAAAAATGGAAAAAATTAAAAAACACTTAAAATCAGAACTGAAAAAAATTCCAAACAGCACTTTCCAAAATAAAGATCACAAAGTTTTTATCAAAAATATGTCCAGATCCTTTCTAAATAAAAAAGATGTCCCAACCGATATTTGGAACAAATACGCCAAAGAAACCCCCTATGATGTCGTCTATGTCCGTAAGGTTAAAAATTGAAAATAATAGAAATTTTAAAAACTGAAAATTAAAAAAACTTTCAAAAAAAAAGTAGAAGTAAATAGATATATTTATTTATTGATTTAAAGAAATAACTTATATAATAAATTAATTGTATTTATAGAATAAATTTTCAAGAATTACTAATAGAGCAATGCCAAGAAATTCTAAAGGAGGTAAAAAGTTCAAGAGAACTAAAAAATTTACAGCTGGAATTAAAAACAGAGAAATGGTTTATAAGCAACCAGAACAACTTTATGCTATTTTGGAGAAAAATCATGGGAATCTTGTATTTGATTGCACTTGCGATGATAATAAAGGAAGACGCGCGATAGTTGCTGGTTCTTTTCGTAAAAGGGTTTGGTTTCGAGAAGGGGATGTTGTTTTGGTGAGTATTCGTAGTTTTGAACCACATAAGTGCGATATTCTTTACAAATACAATCCAGCAGAAATTGAAATTTTGAAGAATCAAAATCTTTTTAATTATTTATTGGACAAAGAACCCGAAGATATGGATGAATTTGTAGAATCGGAATCTGAAAGTGAAGATGAAAGTGAAGATGAAAGTGAGGATGAAGATAAACCAAAAATTCATAAAAAAAATAAAATTTCAAATGATGAAATTGATGCGATTTAAAAAAATGAATTTTATATATAAAATTTGGAAAAAAAATAAAATATGAAGGAAGATTTATATGAAGTTTTAGGAGTTGGTAAAAAAGCAACTGCGCCGGAACTTAAAAAGGCATATAAAAAATTGGCAATGAAGCATCATCCAGATAAGGGAGGGAACGAGGAAGAATTTAAAAAAATAAGTGAAGCATATAGTATTTTATCGGATGATGATAAACGTAAACAATATGATATGTTTGGAACCTATGATAATTCTAATGTGGAAATGCCGGATTTTAATGATATATTTTCAGGAATGTTTGGTGGTGGAGCAGGCGGTGCGCATCCATTTAGTGCTTTTTTTGGAGGAAATCCTCAACAAAGAAATTTACAAAAAAAGGGTAAAAATAAAAATATTGATTTAGAAGTTTCTTTAGAGGAAGTTTTTAGTGGGAAAACAATTAATTATCGTTTATTGAAGAAAATTTGGCAAAGTGGTGAAAAATGTAAGCAATGTGGTGGAAAAGGGCAAAAAGTTGAAATGGTGCAAATGGGACCAATGATTACTCAAAATATACAAAACTGTCCCTTCTGTTCTGGTAGTGGTGATATATATAATGAAAGGTTTGCCAAAGTTAGCGAACAAATACTGCAAATACCCATTCCAAAGGGAATTCCGAATGGTCATCGTTTAGCAGTTCGCGGACAAGGAGATTTATATGGAAACTTGATCCCTGGAGATGTGATTGTCACAGTAAAATATAAACATCACAAAAACTTTACAATTTCTAATTTTGATATCATTCACAATATTCATTTAACTTTTGAAGAATTTATTTTTGGATTTGAAAAAACAATTCGGTATTTGGATGGTAATGATATTACTTTTTATTCGGACAATGTTCTTTTTCCAGTTCTTAAATCTAATCCCCAAAAAATTATAAATAGAAAAGGACTCTCTTACCGAAATAATATAGGAAACTTAATTTTACAATTTCATTTAAACTTTGATAAAAATATTAATGACTTAATAAATAAAAAGCAATTTCTTCCAAGTAATAAGCCAAATAAAATTCATTTACAATTATTTTAAATTAAAATATATCCTTTCTTGGATATATTTTCTTTTTATTTTCTATTTTTTCTTTGGAATATTGTGTTTTAATCTTTCTAATGCGTTTAATTGTCTTTGGTTTAATTTTGATTTTTCTTTTGATTTTCTTTTGATAACATCTCGTGCTCTTGAAACAACATAAGAAGGATTTTGGTAAGAATCTGCATCACAACTACTATCTGTAAGTTGTCTTAAACAAGCTTTTATGGTTGTTAGTTTATTTCGGTCGATTTGTGTTCCCATTTTATTAATATAAATTTTTTTTTTTTTTTAGAAAAATGAAAAATTTAACAGAAAACTTTCGTGGTGGTCGTATGGGTGGTAGTGGTCGTACGGCTGGTATTGGTCGTATGGGTGGTATGGGTAGAGGGAATATCGTCAGACCATTTCGTCCAATGAGACCTGGAATAACTTCATATAATAAAGGATTTCTTTATCCACAGAGACATTTTTATTATAGACCTCGTTTTTATAATGGACTCTATTATTATCCATATTATGATGGAGGAAATTACTATTATCCATATTATTTCAATAATAATTTGTATTATTATCCCTATAATTCTTCCTATTGTTTTTGTGAAAATCGAGATATTCTTGATTTGAACTTTATAATTAACGAGGAACGTTGCATCCGAGATAAGTGTGGGCATTATGTTCCCTCGTCAGTTTGTCGATATTGTCAAATTGTTTAAAAAATAAATTATCTCTTACAGAGCCAATTTTATTTTTTACGGTCCTAATGGTAATAGGATAAATAATTTTCAATTTCATTAGTTTTTTTAATTGTATATTCTTTTCGAATTAAAAAACGTTCAAATATATTTTTTTCATAATATTTTTCCTTTTCTATTTTGTCATGAAATGAAAAACCTAATATATCAGTCGCAAAAAAAATTCGTAATTGAATAAAAAATCGTTGAAATATACTAAACTTCATTTTATAACTACTTTTGTATATTTAAATATTTTTTTATTTTTGTCTTTGTTGTTGTCCCTGTTGTTGTTTTTGTTGTCCTTGTTGTCCTTGTTTTTGTTGTCCTTGTTGTCCTTGTTGTCCTTGTTTTTGTTGTCCTTGTTGTCCTTGTTTTTGTTGTCCTTGTTGTCCTTGTTGTCCTTGTTTTTGTAGTCCTTGTTGTCCTTGTTGTCCTTGTTTTTGTTTTTTGTTATTTGATCTTGAAAAATACCACATTGAAATGGCTTCAAAAATACAATAAACAATAATATAAAGACCTGCTACAATGGATAGTATCATCAGGTTATGTGCACTGTTCATATTGTCCTTTACTATTTGAATTTGGTCAGGACTATCTGTATTTGGTAAAACTTTAATGGCATATGTATTATTATATTTTTGTGTAATGTCATTGATATTATCTGGCGCGCAAGAAACAGACACATTTAAAAATCCATAATAAGTCAATAAAATTCCAAAGACCAATAAAACTGATAAAGTAAAAACATTCATTTTTTTTATTTTTTTTAATTTAATAAAAAAAATTTTTTCTTTAAAAAAATGAATTTAGCTTCATCAACAATCTATATATTTCTTGTCATTGTTCTACTTTTGGTATTGATATTAGTCAATACTATATATAGTATTATTAAACAAACGCCAAGAAAATATCAACCATTTGCGTCATTACCAGCTATTCACCTGTCCGAAGATCCAAAAAATATACCTCAATATTTAATTTCAGAGGTGTTGAAAATAAAACTTCCTGAAAAAAATATGAAAATGATTAAAGGGGATTATAAACGTTATCCTTTAAATCAACATTTACAAAAAACAAGTATTGTAGCGGTTGATGCAGAAAATGAAAATCAAACTTTTGCAGCATGGCACTTACAAGTAGATAAGGATAACACTAATTTTGTATGGCCAGATACTAATAGTAGTTACTGGGCTTCAGTCATTAATTTTGAAAGTAATCCAATTGTGGTTGTAAAAGGACAATTTGCCAATTGTCGTTATTTTAGTTATTATAGTTACGGTGGAATTGAAATAACCAATGAGAATAAACTTCTTTTTGGTCAGGGACTCACAGAAGGAGGAAAAGAAATGTGTAATCCAACTATTCCAAATAATTGTAAGGGATTACACGATATTGATATTGCTCCAGATGAAGGTTCCAAGAATCCATTTACTGATAAAACTTATAATCCAAATCTTGATGAAACAAATTATACTATTTATTTTGTTTCGCCAAATTATAAAGGTTTATTACCAAAAAGTAAAAATATTCTACCATTAGGACTAGAAGGATTTAACCAAGCAATTATTATTTATCGCGTTTATGCACCTTTTAATCCTGTCAGCTGTGATTCAGAATATTTTATTAGTAACAAACCTTTCAACACAAAGGGATGTCCAAATAAAGATTTTGAAATGGAACTAAATATTGATGGAGGTGCAGCTTATCCTGCACGTGATAAAAGCAGTCCTTGTGGATTACAAGATAAAGCTTGTATTCAAGCATGTGTTGATGAAAATTTTGCCAAAACATTAGATCCTGATTGCTTTCAGTATATTAAGGAAAATAAATATTGTGTTTGTGATGATAAAAATAAATATGGAAAATGTGCTCAATATATTGAAAAGACAATGAGGAAATGCTCCAATGGAATGGTTGGATTCGATAATTATTGTGCTACTGCACCTGAATTTCTTTATCCATATTGTATTGAAGATACAAAGTTCTCAAATGGAAAAACAGCAAAACAAATAGGAATTAACAAAGAAACAGATTGTAATGCATTATTTTCGGATAATCCTGAGGATATTCAAAAATGTGGCGAAGTTGTCTTGGTAAAAAAGAAACAATGTATTAGTAAAGAATTATATGCAAAAAATCCAGATGGAAAAAACAAATATCCTGATTTAGTAGATTATCGCTCTCCAAATACCTTGATGGATATTTGTAAGTTGAAAGATGGTAACAAAAAGAAGGACGAAATGGGACAAGTATGGAAAGGATGTGGCTTAGGACAAGGAAATATTAGTAACTTGTGTAATGTAATGCTGAAATCAAATCCTACCTATGATTATACACCAAAATATGATTTTACATTAATTAATCCTTGTGATAAGAAAAAGAAAAAGAAAAAGGATGTAAAAGAAAATTTTACGACAGATACTTCTCAAAAGTTCTATAATATTTTAAATTATACAGGAAATTCTATCAATCCAATTTTATATGCCAGTTCCGGATGGGTTGGCTTACCTGATGTATTTATAAAATATAATTTTAACGATTATTTTATTCGTTTGAATAATTATCAAAATTATCCTCCTTACCAATTATTAATGAAAAATAATCTCACACAAACAAAATTACTCTTTCAATCAAAAAATAAAGAAAATCCACTCAATCCTTATTTAGTTTCATCAGAAAACCCTAATATTTCGGTCGACGATTATGCAAAGTCATTAGAAGTGAAGGAAAATTTCTCCGATGAAATTGAAAGTATCGCAAATAAATATACAGGAGAATCAGTTTCTGATATGGTTGACGATTATTTAGATGATCCAGATGATGTTTATGAAGACACACGTAGAACAGAAAGACGTCATAAAAAGAAAAAAGAAGAAGAAAGAATGGCATGTATCAATCATAAAAATAAAAAGGGAAAACATGTAAATGGTTATGTTAATCAAAATACATATTTGGGAATTGGAACAAGATTTCCACAACCAAAACCAAACAATCAACAGAATACACGAACTGTTGATGCTCCAGGATGTCAATATTGGGCTGATGTTTGTTCTTGTCAAAATAAAGGAAAGAAAAATGCAGGACCTTGTAATGAAGCAACTGTTTTGGATTGTGAAGGAAAACCTTGTTTCAAAAAATGGATTGATCCAAAAAATAAAAATACATATAATGGAGATCCAATTTCTTTTGCAGTATCTGCAAATGTAGGTGATGTTATTATTTTTCCAAATCCAGATATGGGTTATGTTGGTGCTCCAACAACATTTGAAGATAATAAGGTATATGTTATTTGGATGGATGTTCCTTCAACTCCTATAACTCCTGGATTTGATAATATTCGTAAAAATGATTACCAGTTACGATATTGGAGTATTGGACATTACATGTGGGAAATGAAATTGAATAATCCACGTCCAGTCCTTTCCACTTTAATGGACCAAGATACAATTAAAATTAAACAAAAGAAGAGTGAAAGAGTATGTATTCTCTTATGTTCGGCTAAACAATATGAAATATTACATGAACAAGGGAAATTAAATAATGATACTGATAAAAAGGTCACTTGGTTAAATTGGGGACAAACGAAACAAAAAAATATGGTTGGTTCTTTCACTGATTATAAAGATGAATGGGAAAAAATGGATGAAGATGATTTTGGAAAACGAGGAAGTGGTGAGAACAAACGTGCATTAAAAGAAAAAATGGATATGCCACCAAAATACGGTTTTCTCATTTTCCGCCAATTATTCCCAAACAAAAAATTCAAAGAAGCTATTGAAAGATATACAAGTTCAAAAGCAGATTGTATTACTAAAAATATTCCTATTGATAAAACACCACCTTATAAAACAGGTGGAACAACTTATATGAAAGCGCCAAATATTGCAAAATCTTGTAACCCTGGTCCAGGTTTAATGGATGATGGTAAAACAAAAATATGCGATGAATACAAGTTAGATCCTTGTTGTGTTGCAACAGATATGTTGAAACATATGAAAAATTATTATCCACGATGTGAAAAAATTAATTTATGTGATATTCCAAATAGTAGCTTTTGGGATAAATACATCAATGGAAGTTTACCAGAACAACCTAAAAAATAAATAAATGATATTTAATTGAAAATATTTTTCCAATAAAAATATTTTTTCTAATAAAATGGATATATTTAATGGATTAGTTTATTGTTTATTTATTGGAATAAGTATTTATATAATAATTGTATTATCCTTACCACTTCCAGAACCAAAGGGAACTTTACAAAGATATTTTTCAGAATTGTATCCACATATGGATGTAACAAAATATAATCTAAAACTAATGTATTTAAAATTAGATTGTTGGTATACAAATATGATTCCACAATATGAGTATCAGATTTTAAAAAAATTACCAGATTTTAAGAAAAATAGAATGAATCATTTATTCGATCAAAAACCAGACAAATGGGAAAGATTATTCGATGGAAGTGTTTGTGATTGTATACGATATGCTTTTCCAGAATGTCAAAACCCTACAAGTAGATTTACAGGTAATGAAGATATTATTGAACAATGTCCTTTATGGAGTGGAATTAATGTCGGTATTACATATGAAACAATCTTAAAAAAAGCTTATTCTACAAATAATACAGATAATAATTTCGCTCATGATAATAAAGATATACTAAAAAAATATGGAATTTATTACAGCCAACGAGGAAAGGGATTTCCGAATAATAGTTGGGTTGAAGTTTTAACTTATCCAGGTGAATATGGATACCCTAATGTTTGTATTCCAAATGATAAGTTTTCAAATGAAATTCAACCAGGATTGACTTATTTTGAAAAAAAGGGAAATGATTGGGATTGGAAAAATGGAAAAAAATTAAATATAAAATGGTCGGATGGTCCTTATTTTAATTCTCCTTCCAAGAATGGAAAATGTAAATTTGATTTTCTTGAACCTGTTTATGTTGAATCTAATGGAGAATTTCCAACACGACATGAAACCAATGGAGTTTTTTGTATTTCAAAAGATGTTCTTGGAAAAAATAATAATTCTGTAGAAAATTATATTCCTGTCGTAAAAAAACCTGACAATATTCAAGATTTTCATGGACTTTGGTTATATCCTTTAAAAGGTGTTGGTATGTGGAGAAATTTAGGTAATTCCATGGTATCTAATACAAAATTAGGATTTCTTTTAACAAAGGCACCACATGGACCTGGATATAATATTAGAGATGTTCTATCATTAGCAAAACATGGTGGAGCTTCTACAAATATTAACAGACAAGTAAAACTTCTAACAGAATGTATACATACGGGAAAATCTTATATTTCTAAAAGTAGAGGATATTTATATTTAAAACAACTAGAAACACATGGTTATACTGGAGGTCAAAAAGAATCTCCAAAAGAAGCAAAGGATGCCGCGCTTGATTTAGTTAGTAAATGGTATATTTCTGGATATTCTGGATTAGGAACAGGAAAAGGAAGCGTTGCAAATGGTTTCAATTACAATTACGAAAAGAATTTTCCAATTGGAGTTTATTTCAGTTATGCTTCATCATTGGATAAGTTAGTGTTGGGTGTTATGGTTGATATGAAATTAGATTCATTACAATTAGTTATTGAACCCCAAAATTCAAAGGCAGCGCTAACTCCTGCATATATGTTTGAAATTTTTCAAGTAACTCCTAAAAAAGAAGGAACTTACAGTATTTTTAAAGATACATCATTAATTCAATGTAAGGAATACTTTTCTATAAATCCTACAGATGATTATGAAAATTATTTGAAATATGGTTATGTTAGAGGTGATAAAGTCAAAAATCCTAAACTTTTTGATTTTAAGAATTTTAAATTGACGATACAACGTCCAACTTTTGAACCTTAATTATTTAAAATTTGATTTTTTTTATATTTATTTCTATAAAAAAATGGAACAGAAATTCATTCAAAATGGTATTCCCCTTTTAGATACTTTAACCAAAACAAAGTTATTAAATTTATATAAAAAAGCAAATGATGATTATTACAACAAATCAAAGCCAATTCTTACCGATTCACAATTTGATATTTTGAAAGATTATATTGAAAAGAAATTTCCAAGTGAAATTGTCATTGGTGCTCCTATTCTGAAAAAAAAAGTAAAGCTTCCTTTTTTTATGGCATCCATGAATAAAATAAAACCCAATGAAAAAATGATTGAAAATTGGAAAAAAAAATATAAAGGTGATTATGTTCTTTCTACCAAAATTGATGGTATTAGTGCTTTGTATGATTCGCAAAATACAAAATTATATACTCGTGGAGATGGAGAGTTTGGTCAGGATATTTCCCATCTAATTCCTTATTTACGTATCCCTCCTATATCCGAAAATCTTATCATCCGTGGAGAATTAATTATTTCCAAAAAAAAATTTCCAAATATTTCTTCTATTCGTAATATTGTTTCCGGTATTGTAAATTCAAAAATTATTCCAAAAGATAAAATTGGTATGATTGATTTTGTGACCTATGAAATCGTTTCTCCCTCTCTTAAACCTCTTGAACAAATGGATAAATTAAAAAATTTAGGATTTAATACCGTTCAGTATTTATCTTGTCCTAATTTTACAACCACATCTTTATCGGATAAATTATTAGAATGGAGAAATACATATGAATATAATATTGATGGAATTATTGTCACAGATAATAAAATTTATCCAAGAAAAAAGGAAAACCCAAAACAAAGTTTTGCATTTAAAATGGTTTTAATGGATCAAATGATTGAAGCCACAGTTCTCGAAGTTCAATGGAATGTGAGTAAAGATGGATATTTAAAACCAAAAGTAAAATTAGATCCAGTCTATATAGGTGGTGTTAAAATTGAATATGCAACCGCCTTTAATGCTAATTTTGTAGAAACAAAAAAAATTGGTGTTGGAACGATTGTTCAGTTAATTCGTTCAGGAGATGTTATTCCGCATATTTTAGATGTGATTGAACCAACAACTGCAATGTTTCCAACTGGAGTTGAATATATTTGGAATGAAAGTCATGTAGATATTATTGTCAAGAAAAAGGAAGAAAATCCACTTGTCAAAAAAAGACAATTAATACATTTTTTCAAAGGATTAAAAGTTGATGGACTCGGTGAAAAAACAATTGAAAAATTATTTGAAAAAGGTTTTACAACAATTTCTTCCATTTTATTTATTACAGAAAACGACTTGAAAACAATTGAAGGAATTGAAGATAAATTAGCCAAAAAAATTTTCTCTTCTTTAACAGTTGCTATAAAGAATGCTTCATTAGCAAAAATATTATCTCTCTCAAATATCTTTGATAGAGGAGTTGGTGAAAAAAAATTAGATTTAATTTTCCAAGAAATTCCCAATTGGCATTCTACCAATAATTTAACTGAAAAAATTGCAAATATTAAAGGTTTTACCAACACAACTGCAAACAAAATTGTAAATAAAATTCCAACCATCTTGCAATTTTTACAAGAAAATAAATTAGAATATAAATTAACTCCTATTCAAAAAAAACAAACCACAAAACAACTGAACGGTAAAACCTTTGTCTTTACTGGAATTCGCGACAAAAAACTTGAACAACTTATCCTTTCCAAAGGTGGAAAAATTGGCTCCAGTGTCAGCAAAAACACTTTTAAACTCATTGTAAAATCTATGGACGATAATTCCTCCAAAATGAAAAAAGCACTGGAACTTAAAATTCCAATCTCTATCTACCCAGAATGGGAATAATGTTAAAAATTGAAACTTTTTATCAATTTTTAACCTTAAAAGAGTCCGTTTTGTAAATTTCCTTGTCCTTGGAATACAACTATTTTCATCACTCATTATTTAATTTTTATTTTAAAAAAACGGTGTTCATTTTTTTTTTATAAATTAATATTTGTCTGTTGTTTACCATCTTTTTATCTGTCAGTGTAAAATGCTTTTTAAATTTTGTATGAAATTCTGGTAATTTTTGTTCTAAATTATTCTTTTCTAACATTTCATAATAAGAATTTTTCAAACCATTTTCACGAATACAAAATTTTCCATCTTTTTTTAGTAAATTGTAAAAAAAGTCACAATATTTAATATCTGTATAAGTTGGAAAATTCAATTGAACAATGTCAAATTGTTGATAATACAAATTGTATTTAAAATCTTTTTTTAAAGTAAAATATGTATTTTTTCTTGTTTTGAATTCATTTTTATAATTGTAATCATCTATCCCAATTGCAAAATCAATTGACTCCATTTGAAATAAACTGTCTGTTGAAAATCCATTTTTACAATTAATATCCAGAGCATATTTTGGATTTTGAAAATCCAGAAAGGTAAAATGAAATAAAAAATTTAAAAGTTTCATTTCTTTGAAATTTACAGATTTTTTTTTTATTCTTCAATTTTAAAATCTAAATAAATTGATTCTTCGTGAAAATCTGAAATTTCTTCCAATGAAAATTGTTCCAACAGTAACTGTCCTACTTTTACGAAAGAAATAGTTGGTATCTTTCTTTCATAAAGAGGATATATAAAGGAAATTTTATGACAAATTTCTATAATTTTTGGTTGATATAAAATATAAAACATTTTATATAGATGCATACAATATCTTTAAAATAAAAAATCTTTTTAAAAAATAAATGAAATTATTAATTATTCTTATTTCTATAACTGTAATAACAGGTATTGTTCTTTTATCCATATATTTACCTAAAAACCGTAGTAAAAGTACAAAACCAGACCCAGATCCACAACCAGAACCACCAAAACCAGAACCAGAACAAAAGTGTGATGGAGCTTTTGGACAATGCAAGGAACATACTGCCTGTGCGAATTGGAGTGATACACTTGGTTGTGGCATTCCGTGTTATTCTGATGCAGAAAAAACACAAGGAGGATATAACTGTGGTAATGCTGACCAATCAAAAGGAAAATCAACAAAAGATGAAACATATGCTGCTTATGGGTGTATGGATTGGACATTCCAGTCGAAACGGATGCAAGAGGCGGAAGCAAATTTTAAAGATGAAACAGGACACAATGTTTATTTTGGTGTTGGGACAAATGGAACAGAACAAGGTCCTGATGGATTAGGAAAATGTTTCCAATTAAATGTTGAAAATGTGGATAAACCAATTATTGTTCAAGCTGTCAATACAGGTAGTGATGTTGCTCAAGCCCAATTTGATTTACAAGTTGGTGATGGTGGATTTGGTATATTTAATGATTGTGCTGGGGATGAAAAGGTCTCAATGTTTGCAGGAGGAAAAGATGGTTGGGGGAATGATTATGGAGGAGTAGAAAACAAAGCGGGTTGCATGAATTTACCAAAATATCCACAATTATGGGATGACAATCCGCCAAATCATATTGATAATTTACAAGAATTATGTAATGCTAGTTTTGATAAAAAAGTGCGGTTAGAAGGTGGAGGAAATCCAACCATTACAAATATGTGCGAAGTTTCTTGTCCCTCGCAATTAACATCCATTACAGGAATGATTCCAAAAAATCCTGGAAATACCTATACATGTAATTACACACCCGTCAAAAATTCCGTAAAATGTGGCGACCAGGAAAATGCACATTGTCTTACCCGAATGATGGATTGTCGTAAACCTTCTGCATCGTGGAAGGATAATGTCAACATAGACAAATTTGTTGATGGAGCAAAAATAGTTCAACCTTGTGGACAAGACGGATACAATCGAATTGATAATCGATGCGCTGGATATCCAAATAAAGAAACAGGTGCTTGTTACAATTAACTATTATAAATTAAAATTTTCCAGAGAATGAAAATTAAATTCAAATTTGATCTTCATGGAAACTTTTACTTTAAATAATAAATGACTCATTTGATATAAAATATTCCGTATATTAAATCTATTTTTTTTTATTGAGAAAATAATTGCCAACAAACTTGTAATATCTGGATGATTGGAAGATACTAAAATTATATTTGATTCATCCTTGTTTCTATAATAAAATGGTGAAGATGGAAAATTTGGATTATATTCTATCAACTGAAAGGGAGAAGAAAGTGAATATCCCAAAAAATCTTTTGTCAATAAAAAATTACATACAATGAACAAATTCATTTTTTTTTCTGTTTCAAAAAAAGGTTTCATCAACTTTTCATTTGAACAATTTATAATAAAAATGGATTCTTTTTTATTTAATAACCTAATAAAATTCCAAACTGATTCAATATCACATAAAAAATAGAGTTCCTTGTAATTAAAGTTTTTATTCAAATGATTACATAGAATTTCATTTTCCATTAAATTATTTTTTTCACCCAAAAAAACAATTTTCTTTTTCTTTAAGAAAAAATTCATAACCTCTATTTATAAAAAAATTTTTTCAATTAAATTAATTAATTTTTTCAAGATAAAATTAATTATTTTGATATATATTGATTAATTTTGGGATGCAAGATAGCCAGTTGCTCGCTTTCCCTGTTGGGATATAAGAACTTTTGATTTTAGTTATTTTTATGAAAAATAGTGGAATATAAATGATAAAATACTGTATTTGACTCCATTAACTTATTTTTAGATGCAATTTGTTTATGTCGTAATTTTATTATTTTAAATTGCTGTCTGTCAATACAGGACTTTATATTTGTGGGATGAAAGAAATCAGGATGTTCAATTTGTAAAGTGTCGATCATACAATCTAAATATTTTGTTTGAATACGGTTTTGAAATGCACTAATTTTTGTTAATTTTTCATACCATATTTTAAATTGGGAGTCATTTTCTATTAATTCTGTTAATGTATGGTGATGTAAAAAATAATGGTGTCTTTTTGGATTACGTTTCGCTTTATCCACAAAAACATTGGTAAATGTATTGACAATATAATTATTTTCGGTTGCCATGTAGAACCAACTTGCAACTGTTCTCCGATCGTTAGGAAGTTTATTAAAAGTTTTAATATCAAAAGCCCAGAATTGATCAAATGATATTTCCTTTATAAAATCTATTAATTTAACACAACAAAATGTTGCCGCATCAGCATATACACCGCCATATTTTTGTAGTAAAAGTAATCGAATAATATCTGCACGAAATGCAGGACCTTCGCATTGAAAAATCCACTCATAATTTTCTAAATAATCACCAAGATTAATTTTAGAAACAAGAATAATATTAAATTCAGGATTTAATTTTTGAAATGTTTTTTTTGTAATGGAACATATAAATGGTGCTTGTTCCCAACCCTGTTCCCACCATAACCAAATATGTTTTGGAAGTTGTGTCATTCTTTCTATTATTATATTTTATATTTTATATTTTATTATATTAGGAAACAAGAATATGATAAAAAATAAGATAATACTTGTAGGATTTCCAAAATCTGGAACATCTTCTTTTCAGTTCCTATTTAAAAAATTAGGAATGAGAACATATCATTGGACATACAAAAATAAAAAAATTGGAAGTATTATGAAAAAAAATAAAGAAAATAATCAAAAATTATTAAAAGGAATTGAAAATTGGGACTGTATTACTCAAATGGATGTTTGTATTTCAGATTCAGAGAATTTTTTTCCACAAATTTCTGATTTGGAAAAACTTTGTGAAGAAAATATAGATTGTATCTTTATTTTGAATAAAAGAGATCCAGAAAAGATGTTACATTCTTGGAAAAATTGGAATCAATTAGATAAACGTTTATATAAATTTAATCGTGAATTAATTAAAGAAAAGAATGACGAAGGACTTATTCGTTTTTTTAATGATCATTTTAAAAGAGTTGAAAGTTTTTTCAAAGAAAGACCACATTTAAAATTTATATCATTTGATATTGAAAAGGATTCTATTACTAAATTGAACAAATATATAGATATTAAAGATTTTGTTAAATTACCGAGAAAAAATGTTAGTATAAATAGCTAATATTATTTAAATTGTTTTTAAAATTTTTTCAATTAGAAAAAATTTCATATCCTTTTTAGTCCTAACGGTTCCTACGGTAAATTCTTTTTATTTTGTTTAGAAACAAAAAAATAATTTATTCACTTATTTATTTATAATAGTAAAAAACATTGGATTCTCATTCAATATATCATCAATTATATCCTTCGAGTTCTCTTCTTCAAAATTATTCATTTTTAATATTACAAAAAAAATAATTAAATTCAATTTTTTAAATATAAAGATAATAAAACTATAATAAAATGAATTTAGTTTGGTTTAAATCAACAGATTTAAGAATAATAGATAATGAAGTTTTGAAAAATGCATTTGATAACGATTCCAATGTTATTTTAGTATTTTGCGTTGATCCAAATTTTTATAAAAAATTAAAATTTGGTGAAAGAAAATTTTCAGATTTTAAATTAAAATTTCTCTATGAAAGTATTTTAGATTTATACAATGATATAAAAAAAAATAATGGACACCTGAATATTTATTTTGATTCTCCTGAAAATATAATTCCAGAATTAGTTCAAAAGTATAACATTGAAAAAATTTTTCATTTCAGAGATACGACAAGTGACGAATTGACACAATTAAGAATCATTAAAGAAAAAATTGCACAATCAACCAAGAAAGTTGAAATAAAAGAATCTTGGGGAAATACGGTTTTTCATATTGACGACCTTCCTTTTTCTATTGAAGAGATTCCTTCCATATTTACTCATTTTCGAGAACAACTAAATTTAAAAAAAATCAGACAAGAAATTACTGTTGATAAGACAAAATTAAATAAAAGTATTGTAGATATAGAAAACTACAATTTAATTATGGAAATGAATGATAATTTGAAATTAAACTTAAGATTTAAAGGTGGAGAACAAGAAGCAAGAAAACGATTACATTATTATTTTTATGAAAATCATTTCTTATCACAATATAAAAAAACAAGAAACAATCTTTTGGGAAATGATTTTTCTTCTAAATTTTCTCCTTATTTAGCTTTTGGTAATATTTCTGGAAAATCAATTGTTTTAGAAATATTTAAATATGAAAGAGAAATAGAAAAAAATGCATCAACCTACTGGTTATTTTTTGAATTAATTTGGAGAGATTTCTTTCGTTTTTCTTCTTTAAAATACGGAAATAAATTATTTCAACTTACTGGAATAAAAAATAAAACATTGAATTGGAAAAAAAATAATAGATATACCGAAAACTTGTTTAATAAATGGAAAAATGGTAAAACTGGTTATCCTTATATTGATGCAAATATGATTGAATTGAATAAAACAGGATATATGAGTAATAGGGGTCGTCAAATGGTTGCATCCTTTTTAGTCAAAGATTTAAAAATAGATTGGAGACAAGGGGCAGAATATTTTGAATCATTACTGATTGACCATGATGTTGCTTCAAATTATGGGAATTGGAATTATGCCGCTGGGATTGGTGCTGATCCAAGAGAAGATCGGTATTTTAATGTTTATAAACAAGCCAGTAGATATGATGAAAGTTGTCAATTTGTTCTTAATTGGATACCAGAATTAAAAAATCATACACCTGAAAATATAATTAATGTTAAAAATTTAAATTATTATAGACCAATTGTCAATATTAAGAATTATTACTTATCTAGTAGATAAATATTAAAATATTTCAAAATATTTTAATTTTAATTGAATTTATACATTTTCTAAATGTGTTTCATTATGACAAGATTCGCATAAAACAACCAAATTATACAATGCATTTTTCCAAAATCCATCTTTTTGTTTATCATTTTTAAATTCTTGTTGTGGTAAAATATGGTGAGTGTGTAGATTTAATTTTGTCTTGCACGAATAACATTCCTTTACATTTAACTTTGAATTATATTTCGACGTTTTTTCTTCATTTATAGGTTTATAATAAAATTGTATTCCATCTCGTATCTTTTTCGCATTTTTTATTATATTTGCTTCGATTCCTAATCGTTCTGCAACTTCTATACCATAGGAAGATGGTCCAGAACCATCATTTAAATATCGATTATAAAAATCACTGACTTTATCTGCTAGTAATTTTTCCTTTTTAATATCCTTACTTGTATCAAAAATAAAATGATAAATTTTAACATTTTTCAAATATTCCTCTATATAATCCGCAATCCAATGAATATGAGTTGTAAAACAAAAATAAATATTTTTTTTTACAAATGCCTCTATAATGGCAACAATCAAGGAAGAAGATGAATATACTTCTGTTCCTGATGTTAGTTCATCCAACAATAATAATGTATTTTTACCAGAATGTTTCAAAATGTAATCTAATTCACTCATTTCACTTACAAATAGAGAGTGTCCGCAATATAAATTATCTGTATGTGAAAATTTTGAATAAATTCGCTGAAAAGGATAAAATTCAAAATCTGTCGCTGGAACATATAAGCCACATTGTGCCAACCATAAACCTAACCCCAACGATTTCATAAAGGTGCTCTTTCCACTACTGTTCATACCATAAATAACAGAACCAAGAGATTTATCCTTATTTATTTCAAAAGAAAAAGGAACAAAAATATCATTCGGATAAATATATTCGATAATACAATGTCGCAAATTTTTTACATTACAAAAACTTTCCTTTTCCGAATTTTCTTTCAATGTAGGACAATTATATCCATTTTTTTCAAAAAAATCTTTCAACACCATATAACAACAATCATCAATCAATTTTTCATGAAAATTTTGAAAAAAAGAATCATATTTTTTCATTAATATCTTGTAATGTTTTTCATAATTTAATTTTTGTAAATGCTGTAATTTACAATATTCTTCTTCCATTTTCAAGCGAATAGAATCACCTTTATGGGGCATAACTTTAATATTTGTCTTGTTTTTATCAATTATACGAAATGTATCCTGTGTTTTTTTTGACATTTTATTCCATTTTTTCATTTTTATTTCAAAATAATAGTTTTGAATATTATCCCCTGAAAATAAAATCATCTCTTCTGTTTCCAAATTTTCCAAATCACTATACAATTGAAAAATTGTATTTTTCAAATCCATATTATCCAAAATGTAATCTTCATAAATAGGAATATTATCCGGAAAATTTTTCATTTTCACTACATCCCAAATTTCTCTAATGTATTCATTAAATTCTTTCAATTCAGGATAATACTGTTCTAATTTTTGATATGTATATAATAAGTTTCCCAAACATTTGAAATTTATATTTTCTCTTTTCCATCGCAAATAATACCATTCAACATCAATAATTTCTTTTAAAAAACGTTTTTGTTCCTTATTTACATTATTTTCCTCAATTTTTTTATAACTTTTTTGAATAGAATCAATATCAGTTTTCGGATGTTGTAAAATTTTTTTAAAATATCGCTTTGCCATCAAATTCATATCTTTACTCAAAATATCATAAACCGTCTTCTTCTTATCATCATTAATATTAAAATTTCTCCCATCATCTATTGAAAATAAAAATAATTCTCTAAATAAATCCCGATTAAACTGCAATATAGAAGAACTTTCATTATGAATCCAAGAGTTTTCTGGAAAAAATAATTTTTTTAAATAATATGAATCATGAACTTCCAAATACTTTAAAAGCTTTCCAATAACATTTTCCATCTCACTATATCTATATAGTTCCATCTCATCGTAATTCTCAATATATTGTTCATTTAAATTTTCCCTATTTTTTACCCATTCCTGAATTTTTACACTTTGATTGTTTTGTTTTGATAAAATTTTTTCTGTTATTTTTATATCATTCTTATCAAAATCTTTTACATAAAATAAAATTTCTTGTGGATTATTTTGTATAAAAAACTGTTCAATCATTCGTGAAAAATCATTATCAATTCCCTCCCCTAAATAAATTTTACCTGTTTGCATTTCCAAAATACAATAATGCTCCATATATTCATAAACTCTTTCTGTCTTTGTGGTCTGAACTGCATATTTTTCAATCATGTAACAAAAAATTGTTGTATTGTAATTACTTGTATTATTCTCAATATTATCCGTTTCTAATCGTATATTTGATGTATAAATCCCTTTCAATTTGCGAATAGATGCAACATTTTCATCCTGTTCATAAATCGCTACTCTATAACCTTTATCATTTAACAATGTTAAATGTTTTGGAAGATGACTTGATGGAAATCCACACATAAATGGACTTCCCTCTTTATTTTTATTTTTCTTTGTTAAATTCATATTTAATAACTCTGACACTTTTCTCGCAAATCCTCTTCCACTCTCATTCTCATAAGCTTCAAAAAAAGAACCAATCTGCATCAATACCAAAGTATCCACATTATCTTTATTGTGTTCATCACATAAATCATAGTATGATTCTACTACTGACATTTTATATATACTTTTTATTTTTTAAATTAAAATATGATTTTTATTCTATAACAAGAATAAAAATATGTGGTGAAAAATTGTTAATTTACATCACCGTAGGTGAAAGGAAAGGGGATATTTTCTCATCGAGAAATATCCGCTTTACACAAAAAAGTTCCTTTTTTGAAGGAACTTAACAATTTTTTTCTAAAGAAAAATTGTTAATTTACATACCAGACCATTTACGTGTGTTTTGGTTTTGGGATGCGTGTTGTAAAGCTTGTAATTTTCGGTTATTTTCTTGATGCATAGCAAGAGTTTCTGGATAGTTTCCACATTGAGATTGGATATTTGCATTAGAAGGAACAGTTCCAAAATTTCCAGTTACTTTTGGTAAATTTTTCTGAACGTTAATTGTTTGAACGCCAGAACCATAACAGTTCATGTTACTGTTAGGATTATTACAAGCACCAGTAGTGTATCCTTCCATAATCATATTATTGTTATGTTTGAAACCTTCAGCATCCAAGTTAATGTATTCCATATATTGTGGTCGTAATGCATTTTCTACATCTACTCTATCCATTGGACTATTACATCCAGCGGATTTTGTATAGAAAGAATCATAACATACAGGTCGGTTAGCTAGGTCAAATCCAGACCAAACTGGACATACCATCAAATCAGGGTTTTCAAAACGATCGGATTGAATTCTATCAGCAGAACCTTGTTCTACTTTACAAGTTCTTAATGATCCATTTAACGATAAATTAGACATTTTCTTTTTTAATAATAAATTAAAAAAAAAAAAATTAAAAAAACATTAAAAAAAATAAAAAAAAAAAGTTAAAAAATAATTTTATAAATAAAATGAAAGAAACTTATTCGTGTGGAGATTGCAGTATGCAAGGTCTTCCTGTTATGGAAAACCAAGTTCAAAAACCTTTACCAAATAATAATCATCATATGATGAGAACAAATTTTGATAAGCAAATGAAACAAAAATATAACCAATTATCATTGGCTTATAACACCAACTTGATGAATTTACAATTTAATTAGATTTTTTTATTTTCAAAACTGAAAATAAAATTATTTATGAAAAAATGATTTTTTCTTTTAATTTATCCTTTTTGGGACTAAAAAGTAAATTGTCTCTTACAGAGTCAATTTTACTTTTTAGTCCTGACGGTAAATTTTTTTATTTTGTTTGGAAACAAATAAAATAAATTTATAACAGAATAAAATGAATCATCAAATTATAAATATTCAAAAAGTTTTCAGAGGATATAGACAAAGAAAAAATTATTAATTCCTTCTAGTTTGTATCAAACAAAAACTGGAGAAAAAAACAGAAATGGTATATAAATGGTAAAAAAAATGAATGTGAAAAATATCAAATAGAAATAACTGAAAAAATTATAAAAAAAAATATAAAAAAAACACACGAAAGAATTAATTATAGAACTAATGAAATACATGAACAGAAAAATCCTTTATCATTTCAACCTGTAAATAAAGAATTGAAATATGAAATTAATATTTCTTGGATAAATAATCATTATGAACCAATTTTTGATAACAAATAAAAAATGAAATATAAAAAAAAATCTAATTCAAAAAAAATGGACTATTTAAAAAATTTTTTCACTTTCAACAAATCAAATGAATCGATAAACAAATCAAATGAAGAATCCAAAGACACTATCTCCAATGATGAAATTATTCCTACTTATGAAGAAAGAATTATAGATGGTTATAAGATTTATTTAGATAAGGAAGATGTCGTTTATTTCGATGAAAATACGTGGAGAAAAACCAGAAATGGAACATTGACAAATAGAAAGGGACGAAAACTATTGCATAGAATATTAATGAAAGTTGAAAATAATAAAGATATTCAAGTAAAATTTATCAATCCTTGTTCTGATGATTTTGGTGATTTTCGCAAACAAAATTTCGATTTAATTAAAAATGAAAAGGTCTTAAGGCAAGAAAAGAATGAACGTGAAAAGACACAATACTTTGTATTTGTTGATACTGAAACAACTGGATGTATTCCGAAATATAAAACTAAATGGGGAAACGGTGGGTATATTTTTCCAAGTAAGAAAGACGCTTACGAAAATTCTAGATTAATATCACTATCATATATGATAACAGATGGGATGAATAATACTATAATGGAAGCAAAACATTTATACGTGAAACCGTATGGTTTTGAAATACCTTCTAACATTACTGACTTAACTGGAATCACAAATGAATATGCATTTAAGCATGGTTCTCATTTAAACTCTGTACTAAACGAATTTGAAGAGGATATAGAAAAGCATAATGTTAGCTTTTTTGTATCTCATAATATTGTATTTGATTCATATATTCTGCAAAATAGTGCATTAAGACGTGATTGGTTAAATGATTCTTTACTTTCACATTTAGATAAAAAAATGAGATATTATTGTACATGCATTGGTCCTACTGAAAAAAAACTAAAATACTTGAAATTAAATGAAAGTATCAAGGAAATTTTGAAGGAAAACCCACTTGGATTACATAATGCATTAAATGATATGATGTATTGTAAAAGAATATTTTTCGAACTAAGACATCAAAACTCGATTGAGGAATGTCATATTTATCAAGGAAAGGTTAGGGTTTGATTACTTTGATTTAGAATACGAGGACCGATTAAGATGTTTAAAAATTTATATAAACTTTATCAATTTATGACATCAAGAAATTTTAAATAATTGCAAAGGCTTACGTTTCAATATTATATTTATTTTTATCTATAAAATTTAATAATTCTCCAGAACCACAGAAAGGTTCAATAATTGATACTGTATTTTCTGGAATAAATAGATTTTGTAAGATATAATTGTAATTTGTAGTGTAAAATTGTCCCAAATTTTTTTTATCCATAGATTTTTTTTTTTACAAAAAAGAAATTATTTATCATTTTTTATCCTATTTACCATCAGAACAAAATCTATCAAATTCTACAGATATATTTGAAATCCTCCACAATCTCTTGAAAATTTATAAAATTGAAAAATATCACGAACTGGAAAAGAAGATAAAGAAAAATTATTTTCATTCCAAAATTTTGTGTAATCTTCTAATATACCATTATCAATTGATTTATCAACCATAAGAGAAATAATATTTGTCTTTTTAGAACTCAATGAAAAACCTGAAAATATGTCCATATTAATAAGATCATCATCACTTAATATTGGTATATCTATTACCTTATTTAAATACGAAACATATTCTTTAATAATTTTCCACTCTTTATCTGTTCTTTCAAAAACATTTATATTATTATTTGGAATAAGACAAACCATTTTTTTAAAAAATTTTTATAAATTTGATTTTTTTTCATTTTTTAAAAATTGATTTTTAAGATTTTTTCAAAAATTATATAAAAAATGATAGATGGTTGGGAAGAAACAGTTTTAAATAAAACAATAGAATCTTTTTATAATTATTATGATTCTGGATATATACAAAAAAAGAGTTTTGATCATTTTATTCATTTTCGTTTAAATAAGATTGTAGAAGAAGAATCTACAATAGAAGTTCCTATTAATGCAACAGAAAAATATCGTGTTGAATTTGGACAAGTATTTGTTGATAATCCGTATATTATTGATGAAAATCGGAATTTAAAATATATTACACCGCATGAAGCAAGAATTCGTGAAATTAATTATAGTGGAAATGTTTCTGTTAATATTAAAACAAGTATTATCAAAACAAAAGAAGATGGAACAGAAGATGTTTATAATGTTCAACATTTTTTAAAGAAAAATATTGCAAAAATTCCAATTATGCTTCAATCTTCTAAATGTTTTTTATATAACAAGACACAAAAGGAAAAGCAATTATTAGGAGAATGTAAAAATGATAATGGAGGATATTTTATTATCAAAGGAAAAGAGAGAGTTCTTGTAAGTCAGGAAAGAATGAATCATAATGTAATTTATGTTTTTGAACAGAAACCTTCCCCTAAATATGAAATGATTGCAGAGATTCGTAGTATGAGTGAAGAAACACGACACAGTGTATTTATTCAAATGAAAATTAATCATAATAAAATTGTTTTGCAAATACCATTTATTCAACAGGATATACCTCTTGGAATTATTTTTAGAGCATATAATTTAGATATTCCAACAATTACAAAAATTTTACAGATAAATAATCCCATATGGAAAGAAAATAAAACAGTTCGTAATTATTTGGGATCAATAATTTTAGATGCGCAAAAAATTGAAACATATGAAAATGCAATCTCCTATATCTGTGAATATTCTGTCAATACAATTATGAAAGAGAGAAAAAAAAAGTACATTGAACAAATATTAAATAATGAAATATTTCCTCATTTAAGTATTTGCTCTACAAAATATTCTAAAACAATGTTTCTTGGATATATGTTAAATAAATTATTATTAACTTTTATTGGGGAAAGAAAAATGGATGATAGAGATCATATAAATAATAAGAGAATAGAATTAAGTGGATATTTAATATCGGAATTATTTAGAACTTTATATAAGCGATTTGTTCGTCTGATTGAACAACAACTTGAAAAACGACAAGATATTGTTGTGATTACAAATCGAAGTAATATGATCACATTGGGCATGAACCATTGTTTTGCTACTGGAAATTGGGGAGTGCCTAAATCTTCTTATATACGAACTGGTGTATCGCAAATTTTATCAAGATTGACTTATAATTCCTTTTTAAGTCATTTAAAAAGAGTATTAATTCCTATTGGTAAAGAAGGTAAAAATACCAAAGTTCGTCAGATCAACAACTCGCAGATTGGATTTATTTGTCCTCATGAGACACCTGAAGGAGGACAGAGTGGTATTGTTAAAAATATGACGCCTTTCGTGGATGTCACTTTACAGGAAGATGTTGTTTTTATTAGAGAAATTATTGAAGAAATTCCGTTTATAGAAACAGATTTCCAAAAATGGTTATTAAATCAAGAGGATTTGGATAAACCTTTTACTAAAATTCTAATCAATGGAAATTGGATTGGTATTACTTATGAATTTCAAAAAACATGGCAATGTATTCGTAAATATAAAAATATTGACTTATTTACAATCAATGTTTCTTTTCATTATAATAAAATTTCCAGAGAAATTTGTATTTTCTCGGATGAAGGAAGGATGATACGACCGCTTTTTCCAAGAGAAAATATGCCAACATTGGAAGATTTGAAAACAAAAACATTTGAAGAATTATTAACAGAAAAAAAAGTTGAATTTTTAGATTCTTACCAAATTGAAAATGAAATAATTGCAATGAATAAAAAGGAGTTGGATTCAAATTCTTATTATACATATTGTGAATTGCATCCGTCGGTAATAAGTTCTTTAAGTGTTTCTTTAATTCCTTATCCAGAACACACACAATCTCCTAGAGTAACTTATCATGCAGCAATGGGAAAACAAGCAATTGGTATGCCTGTATCTAATTTTTTATTTAGAATCGACACTACTCAACATATTTTATCCTATCCTGAAAGACCATTAATACAAAGTCATCATGCAGAATTTAATAAATGTAATGAATTACCCTTTGGAAATAATCTTATTGTAGCCGTATTAATGTACACTGGATTTAACCAAGAAGATAGTGTCATTTTGAATCGTAGTGCAATTGATAGAGGTTTATTTCATTCTTTCTGTTTCAAAACTTTGGTTATTGAGGAAAAAAGAAAAAATAGTTTAATGTCTGAAACAATTTGCCAAGTTCCTTTTCAATATCAATCCAAAAGTTTTGATTATAGTAAATTAAATGATGATGGAATCGTCAAAGTTGGAAGTTATGTCGGAATTGGTGATGTTATCGTTAGTAAATTACAAAAAAAGAATGAAAAAAAAAATCAACAAGATGAATGGCAAGATAACAGTGTCATTATTAAATCAGGTGAAGAAGGATATGTTGAACGAGTTTACATAACAAGTAGTCCTGATGGATACAAAATTATTAAAATACAGATTCGTAATATCAAAATTCCTGAAATTGGAGATAAAGTTGCAAGTCGTTCGGCGCAAAAAGGAACTATTTCCATGATTTTAAATCAAGAAGATATGCCATGCACTATATCTGGTATCGTTCCAGATTTAATTATTAATGCCCTTTGTATTCCATCACGTATGACAATAAATCAGTTGATTGAATGTATTGCTGCAAAAAACTCCGCACACACAGGTAAATTTAAATATTGCACTGCATTTTCAGAACATAGTTACGATATTATACCAACTCTATGTAAAGAATTGAAAAAAAATGGATTTCATAAACACGGAAATGAATTAATGATTAATGGTATGACAGGTGAATTAATGGATTCTCAAATATTTATTGGTCCTACCTATTATCATCGCCTAAAACACTTGGTAGCATCCAAAATCCATGCAAGAAACCACGGCTCTCTTCAAGCACTCACACGACAACCTCTTGAAGGGCGCAGTAGAGATGGAGGTTTAAGGTTCGGAGAGATGGAAAGAGACTGCATGATTAGCCATGGTGTTAGCAGATTTTTACAAGAACGACTGTTTGATGTCAGTGACCATTTCCAATTCTATGTATGTAGTTCCTGTGGAAATACCCCTCATAATACAACAGAGTGTAATCTGTGTAATAAAAAAATTATTGAAAAAGTTAGCTTGCCTTATGCTTGTAAATTATTATTTCAAGAATTAATGGCAATGGGTATAAAAATTCATTTAATTCCCAAAAATAATTTAATCACAAATTAAAAAAAAAATAATTTCTTCAAGAACAAATTTAAAAAATAAAATTTCAATTAAAAAATATGAAAATATTGAGAAAAATTTTATTTTTAATATATATTTATCAATTAATTTCGATTATTATTTATTTTATCAAGGAAAAAATACTTTTATTTCCTTCATATACTCAATATATATCTACCGAGAATATAGATAATATTGAGACAATTTATTTAGAAAATGATTGTTGTGTGAATATTTTTTTTCCTGAAGAGGAAGAAGAATATAAAAAATGTTTATTTATCTTGAATGATTTTAATGGAAATGCAAATACAAAATATTTACTAGTTCGACAATTACAAAAAATTTTTGGTTCCTTTACTATCATTCAGTTGGAATATCCAGGATTTGGACAATCCTTTCATCAGACAATGACAATTTCTAATATAATGGATTCTTGTTTGGAGAATATCAATCTTTTTCTTATTGAAAAAAATATTACTGAATTTGGAATTTTTGCAGAAAGATTTGGTTCTTCCGTCATAACACATCTTTTAGAAAAAGACATAAAACCAAAATTTATTCTCTACTATAATCCAATTCATAGTTTTTATCATAGTTCTCTTGAAATTGTTCCAATTTTATTTCAACCATTTATGTTACCTTTACTATTATGGAAATGTGAATCTGAAAAAGCTAATAGAATAAAAATTTTTATAATGAATACAGGTAAATATGAACGAGATGCATTAGAAAAATACACTAAATTAAAAAACTCCAACATAAATGTCTTTTTGTTGGAATTGAAAGGAAAAGAAAATTTTGGATTATTGATTCAAGAAAATCAAAAACAGTTAAAAAATTTTTTAAAAGATGTCCTTTAATCTCCAAGACATACAAAACAACGCTTTCCATTACGAATAGTATAATGAGTTATTTTTAGTTTTGAATCGTGAAGTGATTCTGGTGGAAGAAAAATTGTATACATTTTGATGGTATTTTCTTTTTTATTGACATTAAAACTTTCTGTTGTATTACAATCTTCAACATGAATCCGTTTAAAATTTACCGGAAGCTTTGACATTGGTTTTAATTTCTCCGAGGAATATGGAAATGTTAAAGTAATAATATCAAATCTTTTTATATGGAGTTTGTTAAAATTGGAAAAATGATTCTTCATATAATCAAAATGTTCTGGTTTATCTATAAATCTTGATTCAATTTTTTTTACTTTCCAAACTTCTTTTTTTTTAGAATTACATCCTGATCTCATAATGACCAAATTTGTCCCTCTGCCTTTTCCGGTTCCTCCACTAAGGGGATCTTGTGAACTTGAAACACAATAAAAAAAATTATCAACCAACACTTGTGCATTTGACTGTAATTCGTTTTGATATGTATTCAATTTTGAATTCACAGATGATGAAATCCAAACCTGATTCACTTTAATATTATTGATTACACTATTCAATTGTGCGATATAAATGTTAATGTTATCATTATAACTTTGACGTATTAAAGAATTTGTAGAAGAACATAAGGAATACATTGCATTTGTATATATACGAAATTGTTTGACTACATACAAGTTATTTTCTATTGTTGTCAGGTCTGTTGAAGAGTAATTAATTGGCTCAAATAAGTTAAAAAGAAATGCAAGAGTTTTTTGCTTTGATAAAACATTTACAGGAAAAAACGAACTTAACTCTGTTTGCAAAGATGGAGTTATTTTATATTGAATACTTGTTAAAAAATTTCTTAATATATCTGTAGAAGAACTCATTTATAATAAATAAAAAAAATATCCGATCAAAATTTTTAATTAAATCCTTTCAACAATTTTACATCTTTACGGTATAAAAATAAAATTAAAGTAATAAGCAACAAAATAATGACTATAAAAATAATATTAGACATTAAAACGGAAAAATGGTTTGTAATATAGGTTTGTTTTATATATTGAAATAATTCATTTATAGACAACGAGAGGACGATAATTAATGAATACATCATTAAATAACCAAAATTATTTAAAATCATTTTATTTAAGTATTAAATAAAAAATGTTTAATAATATAGATGATGATTTTGAATCTATTTGTAAAAGAAATAAAATTAAATGGGTTAATATAAAGAAAGAAAATAGAAATTCTCTTTTACAAATTGGAACACATAATGGAAAAAATGTTTATTTCCGAAAAATGATTTCCATGGCAAACAAGGATTTTGAAATTTTAGAAAAATATTCCAAAAATGATGAAAATTTTACAATTTATAAATACCAAAATGAAATTTTGGATAATGAATATACGGTATGGAAGGAAATTTTATTATTACAAATGATTGAAAAATTTCATAAAGAACAGAATTCTAATTTATTTATCCATTTTTATACTTCATTTATACGCCAAGAAGATGGAAGACCTTTTATGAATTTCTTATTTGATTTTTATACTCTTACTCTGAAAGAATTTATATACTTTAATAATATTTTATTCACAAAACATAATGTTTCCATCATGTTCCAAATTTTTTTACAAGGATATTATTTAGATAAAATGAATATTCATCATAATGACCTTCATTGGAATAATATAATGGTAAAAGAATTAAAAAAAAAGAAAATGATTGATATTCCAAATTTTAAAAAAAGAATGTCTGTTGAAAAGTTATTTATTATTATTGATTATGGATTTGTCACAGTTGATAAAACTAAAAGTAATTTTGAAGAATTTAAAAGATTTTTTCAAAATCTTTCTTATTTTTCTGTTAATTTGGAGAAATTTAAATCTTATAATGATGTATTTCTATTTGTTTCGAAAAAAATTTCTTTTTCAATATAATAAAAATGATTATAAATATTTTAATAACAATAATTTTATTATGTATAACAATATTTTTGACATGTATTTTTTCTTTCAATACAAAAGAAACATTAAGTGATGAACACTATAAAAAAGTTCATGACAGATTATATTCATTATTAGACAAAACCATTTCTTTATTCAAAAAACATGATATAAAATATTTCATTCATAGTGGAAGTTTATTGGGAGCCGTTCGTGAAAAGGGTATCATTTCACATGATGATGATATAGATATAGGAATTTTTCCTGAATCTGCTGAAAAATTAAAAAGTCACAAATTTCAAAACGATTTGAAAAATTTAAATTTAAGGACAACAATAAATAAGAATAATATTCATAAAATTCGTGAAATAAATTCAAAGATTTTTGTTGATATATTTGTCTTTCGGGAAAATGGAAACAAGATAGAGTATGACAGTGATTATTGTAATAAGAATTGGCCAAATGGTTGGTTTTCCAAAGACGACTTTTTCCCATTAAAGAAATATGTTTTTGGAGATATGTATGTAGATGGTCCTGTAAATCCATATCCTTATTTAGAACAACATTTTGGTAGCGATTGGGAAATTCCTAAAAGGACTCATTCGCATCATGATAAAATTAAAGAGGAAGATATTTAATCTTTTCAATAATTTCTGTTGTAGATATAGATGGTGTTCTTGGAAGATAAATAACTTGACAAATACCTTCCAACTGTTCATCAAATGTTTTATTTTCTTTTCCACATTTTTTACCTTTCCAATCATCACCCATAACTAAAATATCAGCTTTATATTTTAAACAATATTCTCTTTTATCTATAGTTTCTTCAAGAAATACCTCATCTACACAATTTAATGATGAAATAATTTTTTTCCTTTCTTCTGATGTATAAATTGGAGTTTTATTTTTTTTCTTCATATTTAACTCATCACTAGAAATGCCAACAATTAAATAATTTCCATATTTGCTTGCTCTTTCAAGAATTCTCAAATGACCGATATGAAATAAATCAAAAGTTCCAAAAGTTATAACTCTCATTTCTATTTATAAGATTATTAAAAAAATTACATTTTTTATGAAAAAATGTCTTTTTATTTTGTCTGGAGATAAAAAAATTTACATTTTTAGAAAAAATGTCTTTTGAAAAAAGTCCTTCTTGGGAGTAAATTCTTTTTATTTTGTCTGGAGACAAATAAAAAAATTTATCCTTCTTGGGAGTAAATTCTTTTTATTTTGTCTGGAGACAAATAAAAAAATTTAAACAAATATATCTCTATATTTAAAATGAAAAATCTATATTTAGCAATTTTAAGTCCGTGTTATGGAGGAATGGTTTGTGTGGATTATATGATGCGATTAATGAAAACAATTGAATTATTACGGGAAATGGACATTGATTATACATTTAGTTTTGTAAAAAATGATAGTTTGGTTCAAAGAGCGCGAAATAATTTACTCTCTTCTATTTATGATTACGATTCAAATATTACGCATTTTCTATTTATTGATACAGATATTGTATGGAACCCAGAAGATGTTTTGAAATTATTATATAGTAAAAAAGATTTGATTGGAGGAATTTATCCATTAAAAAAATATTATTTTGAAAATGTAAAGGATTTAACAGCAGAAGAATTACAAGATAAAGATTTAATTGAAACAAAATTAATAAAATATAATTTTAATTTTGCGGATACTTTTGAAGTAAATGAAGGTATTATAAAAATTCGTCATTTACCCACTGGATTTATGATGATTTCAAGAAATTGTGTCAAAAAAATGAGAGAATCTTATCCTAATACAAAATATATTGACAGAACAGTTAAAGATAACAGAATTAGTTATGCACTATTTGACTGTTTTATTAAAGACAATATGTTCATGTCCGAAGATTGGGGATTTTGTGAAAGATGGCAAGATATTGGTGGAGAAGTTTTTGCAGATACAAGTATAAAATTAGAACATATTGGACCAAATAATTATAAGGGCAATTTCTCAAGTTTTTTAAATATAAAGGAAAAATAAAAAAAATAAATTTTTTTATCAATTAAAATAAAATAATGTCTCTCCAAGACCAATATTTTCTCAAAAAGGATTCTTCATTAACATCTTCATTTTGGTTGGAGGATATCTCAAATTTGTTCAAATCTGGTCGAATCATTCCCTCGAAAGAGGACTCATTTGAAAATCAAATGAATGATTTGACTAAATTTGTCATTGTTTCTTTTTTAATTGTTAATTTCTTTCTTTATATAGATACATTAACAGGAAAAGAGAAATTTGCAAATAAGACAAAATATATATCTACTGTTTTTATAATTTTATTATTTATGATTATTTGTTGTTATTATTTTGGGAGATTATTTCAACCTGCTTCTGTTAAAGAATGTTATGGTAATGTTCCTTCTTTACACGAACCGATTCCTAAAACGACTTATAATATTAGCAATAAGGATATGATTATTACTCCTTCTTACAATCAGGAGCGAAAATGTAATCCAACACTCCCTAAAAATGCTTCATTAGAAGTAAAAGGTATTAACTCAAATCCACAACTAATTGATGGACGACAAAGTTCTGCATATTGCTATGGAAACAATGATTATTATTCAAAGGATTACAATGGAAAACCAATTCAAACCAATATCAGCGCCAATCAAAAATTAGTAGGACAGGCAAATCCAAAGACAATGGTTCAACCTGTTATCCCTACACCTATTTATGATTTTGAAGTATGGCAGCCAAATGATTTTGTTATTCCAACAGCAATTAATGATCAGCAAAATCAAGAATTATATTTAAATGGTTATGAAAGTAATTTTGAAACATTTGCAACATCTCAACCAAAAGATGTTTTACAATTTGGACCTCCTTTTATTCAAAAAAATTTGGAACCAATCAAAGAGAATTATTCCAGAGATGAACCAATATATTTAAACACTGATAATTATGAAACAGTCACCAATTCTCCAATTGATATGCAGTGTTCATATCAACCTGAAAATTTAAATCACAATCTACCGTCAAATTATCAAGCAACCGAAGAAGAATATAAAACAAAAAAATATAATAAAGATTTATTTACAATTCCTATTCAACCAGGTATTTATACAAAATCACAGGTAAATCAACCTGATGCTTCCATGTCAAATCTCGGTATTTCATATACACAACCCTTTGAACCACTAACATATCAAAAGGAAGATAACTACAATACCTTTATTGAATTGGATCCTCTTCAAAATAAAATTTTACCAACAAAACCTGCCAAACCTGAAATGCCTTTACGACGAGATATTTATGATCCAAGAACCACTGGTTATGGAACTCAATACCGTACTTACATAGAACCAGTGACGGGACAACCTCGTTTTTATTATAAAGACATTGATCAACAAAATAATGGCGCATACATTACGAGAAATAAAGTTGATTTTGCTAATTTTGGAACGAGCACAGGTGTATATCCATTTGATAAACCACTTGAAGGCAATGCTCTATATAATTATGCAGATGAAACTTTTGGAACCAGTATGTTGGGATATAGAACGGAATTACAACAGCGACTTATGCATAAGAATAATAATAGAGAGTGGCAACAGAGACTTGCACCTATTCGTACTAATATACAGAGTAAAGGTTTTATGGGAAAAAGTTCTTCTGGAAATTATGCAGGACCAAGAGGATAATAACTTTTTTATAATTTTAATTTCTAATCAATTAAAATTCTTACACCAAAAATAATATTAAAAATAATAAAAATAAAACTATAACAGCTATAATGGCATACACCCACCACTGATTCTTTTTCCACCATTCTTTTCTTTTTTCTTTGTTATCATCACCACTGTCATCTGGTTTGTCATCATCTGGGTTGTCATCATCTGGGTTGTCATCATCTGGTTTGTCATCATCTGGTTTACCCTTTCCAATAATTAGAGGTTTTCTTTCATCAGATATTTTTGGAGAATTTATAACTGGAACACACATTTGTTCGCTAGTTGGACAAAATTGGTAAGGAACTTCTTGGATACTTTGTATTTTTATATCTCCCAAGTTTGACATTTGTCCCATAAATTCACCTCTTATAATTGTCGCAAAAAGATTTGCATTTCCACCAGTATTGCAAATTGTTTGCATTGATGTATTTGTAGTCTGGAAATCAATATTTAAAATAACTTGAGGAGAAGAAAATACATATTTATTACTCCTTTTGTCTAATAAACTTTTTGCACTAACTGCACAAGACAACATATCATTACAACCAAATAACCAACAAGAACCACATTCTGCTTGATTATAAGCAGGTCCGCAAATTGAAGTTCCATATTTATTATTATATCCTGTAAAACTCATAGAATTTAAATATTGAGATGGAATAGTATCCAAATTAAGCCCAGAAGCACGAACTAACTGAACATGTCGCTGTTTAGGAGCTGCATAACCAAGTTTATACTGTGGTGCACCTGCTTGAAATGTCATATCAATGACCTTATTATCAAATGGAGTGTCAAACACATTTACATCATTTTTATTTTTATTGAATTTATCATAATTGATTTTGATTGTATCGAGATTATTAACACAACAACATTCATAAAATAAAAAGGAAGGTTTTTCAGGCATATATACTGCAAAGAATCCTTCATTACCCCAAGGATGCCCCCAACTGTTTTTTATAATCCAATATGGCTTATTATTTAAAGTTCCGTAACCAACTAATAAAACCTGATGGTCTGGTTGACAGTCCGATCGACTTTTTGTTTGTAAAACGGTTTTGAATTTTGTGTTTAATCGTTGCATATTTACACCATTAGAATCAACAATGTCCATAACATTGATAGAAACTGCTAAAGGACCCTTGCTATATAAAAGTCGCTTCAGAGTTTGATTATCATTGAAAGAAGAATTATTTGGAAAAACAAAATAAAAGAAATCAATATTACTTTGATTTTTTAGTAAAGACATTTTTATTATATAAAATTTAAAAAAAATTTTAAAAACCTTTTACAGTTTTAAAAATTAAAGTATTTTTTTAATTTCCTTCAACCATAAATTAAATGGTTGAATTGTATTTTTATTACGTATTTGTATTTGTCTCTGTAAATTATAAACCCATTTTATTAATTCATTTTTATTATTTACCACCTTGCGAATAGGATTTTTCTCAAAGTAATCTTGGTAATGTTCCTGACAAGTTGGACAAGGTAATAGTCCTCCTAAACTAAAAAAGAACATTTCAACACATCTTATAGAATTGGAATCTGTACTATCATATGTCAGTATGACATAATAAATAGTTTTCCAAAAATTAGAACCCCATACTCTGGGTTCAACATTTATAAATTTTTTATCAATCATTTCATCTATAAATAATGAAAATTAATTTTATTTTGCTTCTGTTGGTTTGGAAGATAAATACCTAGGTCTATAACTTATACCAATCTTATTCTCATTATTATTATTATTATTATTTGAATTTTTATTATTATTTGAATTTCCATTATTATTGGAATTTCTATTATTTGAGTTTCTACTTCTATTATTTTTATATTTTGGATTTCTATATTGATTATTTCTATTCGTAGAAGTATTATCTGTGTTAAAATTAAAATTTTTCTTTTTCTTTCTTCTTCTTTCTTCCTTTTCTTTTTCTAATCTTCTCTCTTCCTCAACTTCTTTTTGTATATCTAAAAAAGATTTTGATGATTCCGAAGAACTTTGTTTTATCCAAGGATTATGATTTGAAATTGGAATTTGTCGTATTGGTCTTACTACTACATCCTCTTTTACATTTTCATTACTTCCATAATATTCAAAATCTTCTTCCTCATATTCTGGATCATAATATTCAGGTTCTTCTTCCTCCTCATAACAATATTCGTCATCATCAGTTGTAGAACCTACACTATAAGAAGAATTATCATCCTCTTCATAATTTTGTGAAATATTTAAACTGTGGAAATTCATTTTTATTAATTTTATAAAAAATAATAATTTTTCAATTTTTATAATTTTAATAATTTTTTTCTAAAAATTTCAAACAGTTTTCAATCCAAATGGTATCACAATAACCATTTTTTTTTGAATAAATTTTATCGTATTCAAAGGATATAAATTTTTTAGGATAAAATTTCACAATATCCACTAAACAAAACTGAAAATTATAAAGAATAAAATCCCTTTTGTTTTTTAATTTGTGAATAGTTGAAATAAAATGATTACAAAATGAAAATTCATTTGGAATAAAATTTGTAAAAATATCCTTTATATTCATAATTGACTTTTCATCCAACTCAAAATAAAAAGATGTAATATAATCTTCATCTTCTTCTAAATTGGAAACAATTGTGAATTGTGGATAAAAAATTTTTAAAAATATATCCAAAGATAAATCCTTGTCCGGATTCTTTGTTGTCAAAATCCAATTATTAAATAACTGAAATTGATGTAAAAATCTCATTTTTTCCTCTTTAAATTCTTCATTGACAAAAACAATGTCAAGATCATTTTTCTGTTCCTTCAAAATCAAATCATTAGTAAAATCCTTTTGTATCAAATTCAATTTGAAATCAAAATTATTCATTGATTCATTCAATAATTCAAATTTTTTCTTATTATAAAGTGAATTTTTACTTTCCAACAAATTCTGATAATAATTTTTTGTTTTTTGTGAAAGTGCTTCTTTTGGAGAAACAAAATGACACAATAATTTGAAATGAACAAAATCCAAAATAGTTTCAAATTTTTTATTTTGAAATACAAATTGGTGAGGAAATACAGGTGAAAGTGGTTCATCTGCTTTTATATAA
>Ga0163109_10000220_pt1 | contig 46139 bp, 39 predicted proteins | sample CRUFie1St13metaG_FD_108704 | JGI IMG/M metagenome (GOLD analysis project Ga0163109, IMG submission 108704) | Marine microbial communities from the Costa Rica Dome - CRUD Field 142mm St13 metaG | ecosystem: Environmental > Aquatic > Marine > Oceanic > Photic zone | place: Costa Rica: the Eastern...
AAGACTGATAATAAAATTATTTTGACAGCGCCGGTCACTATTTATTCCTCATTGTATCTACTTTGCGATTATAGAAAGACTAATGTGGCTCAATCAAGGCACGCGTTTAATCGAAACTGATAAATTAATATGAATGAATTTCCCAAGGTACCCGGTATATATGATAGGAATTTTTTGTGAAGAAATTTTTAAAATTTATTTTTTTTATCCGATTCGCGCATTTTCACAGATCGGGCAAATCGTTCTAGTACATGTATTAATTTTGGTGCACCGATTTTTTGTTCAATAGATTTTTTATTAATGAACTCGGTCGAATTTGCTACTTCATTCTTAGGTTTGTTTACAGGGCCATTGATAATATTCAGTCGCGTTACCGCCCGATAACCGAAATAAGTGTTGATGCGCTCAAGGATTTGGGGTTCAAGATGTTGGATTTCTAGTGCTGCCCCTCCCTCAGCTTTCAGACGAAGCACACCAGAATCTCGCTTATTCAAGGGGAAAGTAAGTTTTTCTGGTGCGCTCAATCGTGCGATATCAGGCCCAACTATGGTTGCCCAGTCGGTGATCAGGCCAATATAAGAAAAGCCGAATTTTCCAAGCGCTTTTCTTGTCAGTTTTGGCAAAAGAGTAGCGAGCGGTAGCGGTCCACTCTGGTGCTTTGTGCGCTTATTCTCAAAATCGTGCATATACCTAAAGACTTTTTATTTGTTCAAAATTGTGGATTAAGTTCCAGTTAGTGAATTATATCTTACCTGTCTAATGCTAACTCTCTTCAGTGGAAGATTAGCTGTGTCAATGAAAGATAACATAACTGCCGCTATTGAGTTGCTCAATTGGTATGACACAAATCGCCGTCGGATGCCATGGCGCGCGAGTGCAGGAGCGAAACCTAATCCCTATTATGTCTGGATGAGTGAGGTTATGCTTCAGCAGACAACTGTTGCAACTGCTGAACCCTATTTCAAACGCTTCATTGCTCGATGGCCAACGGTGGCGGACATAGCGCGAGCTGAACTCGACGAAGTTCTCTTAGGGTGGGCTGGCCTAGGCTATTATGCGCGGGCGCGAAATCTTCATAAATGTGCACGAGTAATCGTCGATAAGTATGGTGGTCATTTTCCTGATAATGAGGCTGAGCTCCTGAAACTTCCGGGTATTGGGCGTTACACTGCAGCTGCAATTTCTGCAATTGCTTTTGGAAAGCCAGCTGCAGTAATGGATGTCAATGTGGAGCGTGTGATGGCGCGCCTGAATCGCGTTTCTGATCCGCTGCCAGCGTGTAAACCAGTACTATATAAACATGTAGTGGATATGACCCCAACTCTGAGGTCCGGAGACTATGCCCAAGCCGTAATGGATCTTGGCGCGACTTTATGTACAGTGCGGAAACCAAAATGTGATCTATGTCCCTGGACAGAAAGATGCCAAGGAAAGAATATGGCAGAACTGATCCCATTAAAACGGTCGAAGCCAAAACGTCAAACGAGGCGTGGTATAGCATTTTGGATAACGAATCCTGCAGGTGCGGTGCTTTTGCGAAGGAGGCCAGAAAAAGGTCTGCTTGGTGGAATGATGGAGGTGCCCAGCACGAACTGGGTTGAGGGTGCTGTGCCAGATAGGAGAACAGCAGAAATGGCGGCACCTTTGCAGATGGCAAATTGGCACGAAATTTCCGGAACAGTAAGACACACCTTTAGTCATTTTCATCTTGAACTAAACGTGGTGACGGCTTCAGTGGAGGAAATGCGCGTAGTACCGCAAGATTGCAGGTGGTGTCACCCGGGAGAATTCGAAGAACACGCGTTGCCTACAGTAATGCGTAAAGTAGCAAGGCTTGCATTAACTAATCTTTAAAGGTGACGTCAGTTTAGTTCTGTCCTCAATTGCTGACGCAAGGAATCAATCGGTATGGTTTTTCCCTCAACATTCATGCACCAAAACGTCCAACCATTGCAGCTAGGGGCACCTTGAACCGCTGCGCCAACTTGATGGATCGACCCCCGATGTGTTGCAGAAATCACGGTGCCGTCTGCTCTTACTTTTGCTGTGTGTTGTTGATCGGGGCTGATCAACACATCGCCCGCTGAGAGTAGTCCACGTTCTACCAGCCAACCAAAAGGAATTCGGGCTTGGCGCCTCTTCGATGGACTTCTTATCAGTTCTAATGAATGCGGCTCCGGCGTCATGTCAATTCGCTCTCGGGCTGCACTGATATACTCGGGATCACTGTCTATGCCAAGATAACGTCGTCCTAATTTTTTTGCTACCACCCCAGTGGTGCCAGTTCCAAAAAATGGGTCTAGGACTAAATCGTCGGGATCAGTTGCAGCCAGAACAGCGCGATAGACTAACGCTTCCGGCTTCTGAGTGGGATGGATTTTATCTCCTTTTTGGTCGCGCAACCTTTCCGACCCTGTGCAAATCGGAAGGACCCAATCGCTGCGCATCTGTAGGTTCTCGTTAAGTGCCTTCATTGCATCGTAATTAAAGGTAGGTTTACTTGTTTCCGATTTTGCACACCAAAGAAGCGTTTCATGGGCGTTGGTGAAACGAGTCCCACGGAAGTTGGGCATCGGATTGGTCTTGATCCATACTATATCGTTCAAAAACCAAAATCCCATGTCCTGAAGTGTTGCTCCTACTCTATAAATATTGTGATAAGTGCCGATGACCCATAATGTACCATTATCCTTTAAAACGCGTCGCGCCTCGGTAAGCCAGTTGCTGGTAAAAGTATCGTAATCTGCAAACGTTCCAACTTTATCCCAGGCATTGTCGACACCGTTGACTTTAGTGTTGTTCGGTCGGTGGAGATCGCCTCGAAGCTGAAGATTATAAGGCGGATCCGCAAAAATCATATCGGCACACTGGTCAGGTAGTTTAGACATTACTGACGTGCTATTTCCGAGAATGATTTTCGAACCAATAATTCCTTTGGGTGATTTCTCTACACTAAATGCCATTTAGACGGATACATCCTGCAATTTTTAATACTCATCATAAAGTAATGAACATATGTAAAATTTACAATACTTATACAGTTTGAAGTAATATATTTTGTATTACTAAAATATACTTACACTATATATAGTATAGAAATCTAACTTTGCGCTATTATTTTAGCGATAGGGGAGAATGTCTTTCGGTGATGAGGCGTAACTCCTATGCTTGCTAGTGCTTCGCGGTGTTCCTTAGTTCCATAGCCCGCATTTTTCTCCCAACCATATCCGGGAAAGGTTTTCGCTAGCATGGTCATCTCACGATCGCGATGAACTTTTGCAACAATTGAGGCCGCTGCGATTGAAAGGGAGAGAGCGTCGCCTTTTACTAATGTTTCAACTTTACACGGAAGATTTGGTGCTTGATTGCCATCGACCAGCGCAACATCAACTGAAACCGAGAGTGATTGTAATGCACGCTTCATAGCCATAAAGGTCGCGTTAAGAATATTAGTTTCATCGATCTCGTTCACCTCAGCGCGGCCGACACCGATATCTGCACATAAGTGAAGCGTGGAAAAAATTCGCTCACGCTTCGCTGCCGAAATGACTTTTGAATCATTAATTCCAAGTCGTAATTCCTCCGGCATTTTCGATTGATTTAGCACAACGGCTGCAGCGATAACCGGGCCAGCCCACGGACCGCGTCCTGCTTCATCAATACCAGCAATACGGCCGCCGATGGAGATTTCGCGGCTTAAATCAGGCACTATGAACTCTGCAAAGCAATGTAGTGAATGTTCCTAGGCTATTTTCAGTCCAGAAAGCGCCGTGCAGATACCGGACTGACACTCAAATGACCATACTGCATCAATAACCTGATTAGCATTGCAATGCCCAATTAAGGGTCTTGCCAACGCCCTAAACTTGTGTTCAAGCTTTTCACCTTGGGTGCCAAAATCCTCCACCGGAGGTCCCATGTCGCCGTGTTCGGTAATAACAGTTTTATTGTTGAGATAAACAAAGACATCGCTTGCATAGCGGTCAAGATTCTTTGCAGAGCTAACAAAAACTTTTTCTCTTGTCTGAATAATATCCGAACGTTGAGCGGTATCGTCACTGTAGCTTTCTAGGCTACTTGTTTCCTCTCCGAGGATTGTTAGTGCTGCACTATGGCGATAGCTAAATTTCGCCTCATGACCGTTTTTTGGTTCTTGAATATTGCAGACATCAAGTGCAAATGGCGGAACTCGCACATCAATTCTTTCCAGTTTTCCTGCGTCAAAAGCTGGATTTTTCTTGATCGTTGCCAAAGCTTCCAGCATTGCGTGGGTCCCAAAGCACGACGCATGGTATTTGAATTTTACATCTAGTGTGTGGAACACATCTCCTAATTCTTTTAGTGCTTCGTGCGGTTGAAAGCTGTCTGTTTGTGTATCTGCAAAGCCCTGTCTACATTCAAGGACATCGGTCCTGCTGGTAAACCCGCGCGCTGCGAGTTCTGCCGCTATTACGCCGTTCATTGCAGCCTTACCAGCGTGGAGGGGTTTGCATTCAGTCCCGAACATACACTTCAAGCCTGCAGCTTGTGTGGCTGCAATTCCTAAGCAGTGGGCAGTCTGGTCCGCGTTAAGATTCATTAAGCGAGCGGCTGCAGCAGCAGCGCCCAAAGTGCCTACGGTACCCGTTGCATGCCAACCTTTCTCGTAATGTTTGTCTCCCATCATAGCGCCTACGCGAGCATCAATTTCAACTCCGGCAACAAAAGCCGTTATCATTTCCTTGCCGCCGACCCCTAGCTTTTCTCCGAGGGCTAGAACAACTGGCAGAACAGTAACTGTTGGATGTCCGTGTAAAGGACGTAAGACATCATCATAATCAAGTGCGTGAGCAGCAGTCCCATTTATAAATGCGGCTTGTGATGGAGATGTGCGGTCCCCATACCCAACAACCGTCGATTTTGGGCTTCCGCCCTCTTCTCGTAGATATGATATGACCTTTTTGACAAGAGGCTCTCTCGAGCCCGCCAGCATAACGCCTAAACCATCGAGAACGCACTGCTTAGCTACCAAGACAATTTCACCTGGGAGATTTTGGAACCTCAATTCACTTGAGTAAGATGCAAGTTGTCGCGTTATATCTTCAGCGTAAGAGCTTACATCAACAGCATGTCGCACCATTCCCCCCCCTTTCAGGTGTATCTCTGTTGCACTGCCTTAAAGGCCCTGACAAATAACACTCTAGAAAGTCACTAGTCCCTGCGTAGCCAATTAATATAGAGGGAATATTGTCTGTATCCCTTCGTGGCTACGAATTATTGACCAAACTTATACCAGATATTGGTTGTGAAGTGCAAATAAAGGTGGATGTGAAAACATATTACCAGGCTTCTTTAACCGGACTGTCCTGCTTTGAGGCCAATTATTGTTCATATGAACCCATCTGTTTTTTACCCCTTGTCGTAATCTTTTGTTCGCTTGAAGGACTGGTCTGAAATCTTGATCCACAAGTGCCTGAGTTTTCGTAAAATGACCTTTATCCTGATCATAGTATTGCGGCCAACTTCGTTGATGAAATGCCATTCCCGGTAATAGACAAAATGGAGGAGAGGTCCAAGGCTATGGATTTTATCAGTAGCACGATGTTGCAATCGGTGCATGGTATTCAGCCACAGTGGACTGACTATCAATGAAAGTACCGTGATGGCAACTATCAAGCGATGGGTTTCGCTTTCTATTATTTTATGGTCGATAGCAACAGCCCCCAGCACAAAGGAGAACTCGCCAATTTGCGCTAACATTAAACTTGCGAGAAATGCATAACGCCAAGGCTCTCCAAATAAATGTAAAAGCCCAACATTCAAAGCAGTTTTAAATACCGAAACAAAAAGCCACAGAATTATAACCAAGCCCAGATTGTCTAACAAAAATCGGAGATCAATTAAAAGACCGATTGAAAGAAAGAAAACCATCAGTAAGATATTTTCTATTGGTTTAGCCAAATCAAAAAACAATGATCGCTGCCGGCTGTTGCCTACAAACAGTCCCGCCATAAAAGCACCGAATGCTGGTGAAAGGCCGAGTAGGCCAGCTAGGGCAGCTGAACCAAAACATCCCGTGAGGGCAGCTAAAGGAACCAACTCCCTCTTATCCTCTGCAATTTTCCCAAGCGGTAAATCTATAGCTTGGCGTCGACTGAAGTAGAGAACTGCGAAAACTAGAAGTGCAACTGTAATAATAACTTTCACAATCACATTGAACACGGTTACATCTTTGCTCAAACTTTCAAGCACTAACAACATTGGTGCGACAGCAAGATCTTGCGCAATAAGTATTCCAACAGCAATCATACCGACCCGGCTTCGGAGCTCACCGGTATCCTCCAGCATTCGTATAGCTACGGCGGTGCTGCTTAGCGCTAAGACAAATGCAAATAGAATCGCGTGTTCAAGCGGCCAGTCAAGTGCCCAGCGAAATAGCAGCATCACCACAAGAGAAACAATAATTTGCAAGGTGGCTACTCCAACAGCGATACGCCAAATGCGCCGGAAGCTGCGGAGTGAAAGCTCCATGCCGATAAAAAAGAGCAGCATCAGAACACCAAGTTCTGCTAGCGGTCCAATCAGCATTCGGTCCTCTACAATTGCAAATGCGGAGGGTCCGAGAATAATACCAGCAAAAATATAACCGACGATCGGGGGTTGCTTTAAGCGGGCCAATGCCATTCCGCAAAGTGTGGCAGCTGCAGCAACGATTGCTAGCCCTGTAAAATCGCTTCCGTGTTCCATTATCTGTTGCTTCTAACTTACTTAGCTCGACCTAGATATGCGGTATTTATTTGTTCGATCTGTTTTCATCATGTTCTGGTACACCTTGTCAGTTCTGACAAGGGCTTTAAAATGCTGATATAACTTGATTGAATATTTAGATAATTTACATTTACGGAGTGTTCAAAATCTATTTGCTTTAAACCGCAATGCTACGCCACCGTTCTGCAACTTTGCCTTTTAGATCGCGTCCGTAAACTAACCTGTTTTTCAAATGTTAGCACTGTAAAAGATGTCGTAGTACAATTCTCATTTAAATTTCTGAAAGTCTTATTTCTGAAAATGTAAACCCATTAACCATCTATGAGATAGAACTCACGACACATTTCCATTTCTTCCCCAAAAATATTAACGGAATCTCACAAACTAGGAATACGAAGTGGACAAAATAAGCATTATTATACCAACACATAATGTGGCACAGCTTGTGATTCCGACTCTTCAATCTCTTGGGACCTTGGATGGACTTGACTTAATTCGAGAGGTAATTTTCTCAGATGGGGGCTCTGACGATTCTACTGAAGGAATTGCCTCGGCATGTGGGGCAAAATTCATTCAGGGTCCCGCTGGCCGGGGCGAGCAGTTGCAGCGCGGTGTGGAAGCTTCCACAGGGTCATGGCTGTTAATACTCCATGCGGATACTAGGCTATCTTCGGGTTGGGAAAAGCACCTGCAAAATTTTATGCAGGAGCACAAATCCCACGCTGGATATTTTCAATTTGCTTTGGAAGACACCGGAATACGACCATATGTGTTAGCCCGACTGGTATCTCTCCGGTGTCGCTTGTTCTCATTGCCCTATGGTGATCAGGGTTTATTTATTTCAAGAGACCTTTATGAAGCGGTTGGTGGGTATGCTGAAATGCCATTGATGGAGGACGTTGATCTTGTTCGCCGGATCGGGCGAGATAATCTTCGCGAAATTGATATTACCGCCACAACTTCGGCCGCTCGGTACCAGAAATACGGATACCTGTTCCGTACAATATACAACTTATTCTGCATGATTCTTTTCTTCTTTGGCGTGTCGCCTTCGAAGATAAAAAATATATACGAGGCCATATGAGACACCTTGTAATATTTGCTAAGGCGCCACACTTGGGTGCAGTTAAGCGTCGGCTGGCGCACAACATTGGCACTTTAGCCGCACTTCAATTCTATGAGCGTAATTTGCGCTCAACTCTGAGAAGGCTTTGCAGGGACCGCCGTTGGAGCACAAAACTAGCAGTTACGGGCACACCAACTCGTTGGTCGAATATCACTCCCCGCACTGTGTGCACAATGGAACAGGGAAACGGTGATTTGGGAGATAGAATGAGACGAGTAATGGAGGCGATGCCCTCTGGGCCCGTTATTATTATAGGTAGTGACATTCCGAATATTACGCGCAATGATATCTATAATGCATTCTCGGAGCTAGGTCGTAACGATATAGTGTTAGGGCCGGCCCCTGATGGTGGTTTTTGGCTTATCGGCCAAGCCCGCCGTCGACCGTTACCAGCTATTTTTCGTAATGTTCGATGGTCAAGCCAATACACATTAAATGATACATTGGCTAACCTCGACATCCGTCACACACATTCATTCGTTAGGAGAATGTTAGATGTAGACGACGGTGAAAGTTTTGAGATATGGCGAAAAAAATATAAGAATGCAATTAACAGGTAAGCAAGATACTCATTGTTAACTGGTTATAAGGCAAGGTATTTGATTATTCCATTTGAAGAAAACACTAATTTTCTCTCAATCGGGGCATGAGCTCAACAAAGTTACATGGGCTGTGTCGGCTATCCAATTGATAGATCAATATCTCGTCCCAGCCATCGCGGCAAGCGTTTGGTGAGCCAGGTAAGGAGAAAATGTAGGTGCCATTGGCTACTCCAGCACAAGCCCGACTCTGAATCGTTGACGTAGCAATTTTTTGATAGCTTATCCAGCGGAATAATTCCCCAAAACCCGGTATCTCTTTATCCCAGAGCTGCATTACGGCCTCTGGTGTAACATCTCGTCCAGTTACACCGGTGCCGCCAGTAGTAATGATAACGTCTACATCGGTTTCATCAATCCATGGAGCGAGTTTGGCAACGATTTTTTCTACATCATCCTCTACAATATCTCGGAACAATAAATTATGTCCGACTTCAGTGATGCGTTGTTGAAGCAAATCGCCAGATCGATCATCCTTTTTTCTTCGGGTGTCAGAGATTGTAAGTATCGCAATATTGACTGGGGTCATTGGAATATTATCTTGCATCGTTCATAAGGTCCTTGGCGCTTTGATCCATTGTAATGTATGTGGGCCATTTTCCAGACGCAAGAGCATGTAGCGAAGGTGTTTTTTGTTTAAGATGCTCTCGGTAAATCCAATAATTTGCTAACACACGTTCCACAAAGATGCGCGTCTCTCGAGCTGGAATACTTTCTATAAATACTAGTGGGTCAGATTGATAATCGAGTTCTTTTTGCCAGCGAAAAAGATTACCCGGCCCACTGTTATATGCAGCGATTATGTAAAAAAGATTTTTGCCGATAAAATCATTCTTAATCAGGCGGTGCAGATATCTTTGACCTAGGGTAATACTCAGCACTGGATCAGATAATGATGAGCGTCGGCCATCCCACATTTTGTGACCTGCAATATCGCGTGCTGTGCGCGGCATTAATTGCATTAGTCCAGTCGCTCCCATGCGACTTCGCGCACGCGAACGAAATCTTGATTCCTGACGCATCAACGCAAAGATCAGAGCTTTGTCTAAGAAGAAACCGTTTTTTGGCTTCCATGCCGGCAACGGATACAAGGCACTATCGAATAGTTCTCCCCCTTCATTGATAACAGTGTGCCCTAGTCGATAGGAAAATCGAGGTAGCTTGCCTCGAGTTGCAATATTTAGCAGTATACGTGTATTTTGTTGGGTATCTCGGAGAGTAACAAAATTCATCTCAGCTTCGGCCCGCACCCATTGATCTAACTGAATTAGAGCTAGAGCGCGTCTGAGGCGAGGGTGACGTTGCATTGCATCGACATCTCGGGCCTTTAGGGGAGGTATGTGCCAATTAAGTTCAGGAGCGGTGCCAAGCAAATCACATGCTAGCATTCCATAAAATGTGCGGGGTTTTTGGGCTGCAATACTAAGGTAGTGATTGACTTGAACTGGCTGCGCTGCTCGTAGGTAAGCACGTGCTGCCCAAAAAGCTGCAGCCGTTTGAAGAGGCGCCATTATTGTTCTATCTTGAGACAATTTAGAAAAATAGATGGCGGACTTTTCAAAGTTCCCCAAGCGCCAACTCGCTAAGCCTGCCCACCAGTTTGCATCTCCTTTACCAATGGCTTTCTGTTTTTCAGCACGGTTAGCAAGAAAAACTACCAGTTGGTCTTTTTTCTCATGGTAATAACCTCTTGCCAATGCTGCGTAGGCCCTAGCAAGCTCATGAGCTTTCAAAGCCCTCGAATTCCTCTTGGTTTTAACAAGGGTGTGTGCATCTGTTGTTCTACGTTTTGCAATTAACCTATTTAAGCGGCGCAGGAATCGGCGATAATCCTTGGAGCTGTCATCTGAAATTTTGCGTTTTTGAGATGCCCCGTTGCTGAAAATAATATCTTCAGACAATACACCTCGTACCTGAGGTAACTTAGGTCTAGGTATTTTCGTGTTCTTTGTGGGGCTTCGTTTTTTCGCTAATCGGTAAATCCGGTATGCCCCTGGCCTATCAGGAAATTGTTTAAGCCAAGATTTCAATTCACTGAATAGAGCTCTGTGTTTGGTTGGATGCATATAGCGTTGAAATAAGATATGGCTTTCCAACGATTTGTCATCGATTTTTTTAAAAAGTTCAGTGGCTTTAGCCCATTTCCCAATGCGCTGAAGTGCAAATACTCTTTTATAAAGGTGAACATCTCTTACCGAGAGCACACTGGGTAAAGAGTATGCCGAAGTATTTCTTGAGTCAGCAGCCACTGCATTACCAATCATCGCAGAGTATAAAACAACAAATGCGAAAAGGCCTTTTCGTTTATAACCGATTTTCATTTAAAAAATAGGGTCGGGTTCACCGACTGCTCCCCTGTTGAGACAATCGGACATATCAAATTAGCGGTAATCTAGCAATTTTGTTTTCACTGCACGGAAGTCATGCCAAGCTTCTCGTTTTTGGTTAGGTTGCCGCAACAAAAATGAGGGATGAAACGTTGGCATGCATGGAATCTCTCTTTTTGTGGTTGTAAGCTGAATATTTGCCCATTTTCCGCGCAACCGCATAATACCCTCTCGAGTGTTTAAAATTGCTTTAGTAGCAGTACCACCCAATAAAATAATGACTTTTGGATTTTTCAACTCGATGTGACGCTTGACAAACGGCAGGCACGCAGCGATTTCAGAATTGGTAGGGCTGCGATTTCCAGGGGGGCGCCAAAAAAGCACATTCGTGATGTAACAGTCTGTAGATCTATTTAGGCCAATGCTATGAAGTATTTTATCAAGAAGAACCCCGCTTGCGCCGACGAAAGGACGCCCGCACTTATCTTCATCAACTCCAGGAGCTTCTCCGATTATCATCAGATCTGCAGATGGATTGCCATCTGAAAAAACGGTGGTGGTTGCTGTGAACTTCAGTGCACAACCGTCAAACTGCTCAACCACTGCTCTTAATTCGTCGATATCTGTAACAGCTGATGCTCCTGCTACGGCGTCATGCGCCCCCTCAGCAGGGGCTATTTGGTTTTTACCAACAGGCGCGGGACGAGACATTAACTTACCTACCGGCTGAACTATTCGCGTTGCGGTGTCTTTGATTTTTGGGTTATTATTCTTGGGCTTTGTTATGTAACGACTAATTGGCTTATCCAAAGTGATTTCGTCAGCTCCCATGTCAATAAGCCATTGAAGAGCTTGGGTAGCAGTGAGTTTTGAGCGGTCAGGATAGCTTACCATCTTGTCGAAGGCCCTCTCTGTTACTAGTTAGGGTATTATAAGGCTTTAAGGTAGAGAGATAACGCAAAAAAAAACAAATTCGGATATGTGGAAAGGGACACATGGAACGCGACTCGATGGAATATGATGTGGTTATTGTTGGCGGAGGGCCGGCAGGCCTTTCGGCTGCTATCCGACTTAAGCAGCTTTGCGTTGAGAATGACGCAGAAATCAGCGTCTGCGTCTTGGAAAAAGGATCAGAAGTGGGTGCGCATATATTGTCCGGTGCTGTTATGGAGCCTCGGGCTTTAAATGAGCTTTTTCCTGATTGGAAGGATTTGGGTGCGCCACTTCATACACCGGTTGCTGATGAGAAGTTTATGTTACTTACTGAGTCATCGGCAGTTAATATTCCTACCTTCTTATTACCCCCGGCAATGCACAACAAGGGTAATTATATTTTAAGTTTAGCAAATTTTTGCCGATGGCTTGGAGAGCAGGCCGAGGGCTTGGGTGTTGAAATTTATCCTGGCTTCGCTGCATCAGAAATACTTTATGGCGAAGATGGCGCTGTGCGTGGCGTTGCTACTGGTGATATGGGTGTATCAAAGTCGGGTGAAAAGAGCGACATGTTTCAGCCGGGGATCGAACTTCATGCAAAATACACCTTTTTTGCTGAGGGTTGTCGTGGTCATTTGGGTAAAAAGCTGATGGAACGATACGAGCTCCGTGCTGGCATCGAACCACAGACTTATGGCATCGGGTTGAAGGAACTATGGGAGATAGATCCAGACAAGCATCAGGAAGGCCTCATCTTGCATAGTGCTGGTTGGCCCCTTCAAAATGATACATATGGCGGATCTTTTTTATACCACCTTGAAAATCACCAAGTGTCGATTGGTTACGTAGTCGGTTTGGATTATTCAAACCCATATCTGTCGCCTTACGAAGAGTTTCAACGTTTTAAAACACATCCAAAAATTAAACCTTACCTTGAAAATGGACGAAGGGTGGCTTACGGGGCGCGAGCGATAAACGAGGGCGGCCTGCAGTCTTTGCCAAAATTAGTATTTCCTGGAGGAGTTCTTGTTGGTTGTGAAGCCGGAACCGTTAATATGCCAAAAATCAAAGGCAGTCACACTGCCATGAAAACAGGTATGCTGGCTGCAGAGGCAGCCTTTGACGCATTGACCGTTGGAAATGCTCCTGCCGAACTAGTTGCTTACGCAGATGCGTTTGAAAAAAGTTGGGTATATGATGAGCTTAAACAAGCGCGTAATGTTCGCCCTGCTTTTAAATGGGGTCTTTGGGCAGCCACACTTTACACTGGTATAGATCAGCTGCTTTTCCGTGGCAGGGCTCCTTGGACACTTAGTCATGCCCATGCTGACCATGAGAGTTTGAAGAAGGCGGATGATTGTGTTCCCATTGATTATCCAAAACCCGATGGTGAAATTACTTTTGACCGTCTGACAAACGTATCTTTCTCCGCTACTAACCATGAGGAGGATCAGCCAGTACATTTGACTTTGAAGGATGCAGATGTGCCAATCAATTACAACCTTGCAACGTACGATGCCCCGGAACAACGCTATTGCCCTGCCGGCGTATACGAGATTATTCCTGGCGATAGTGATGCAGGCCCTAGGTTACAAATCAATGCGCAAAATTGTGTTCACTGCAAAACCTGTGATATTAAGGATCCGACCCAAAATATAGATTGGGTTACACCGCAAGGTGGAGAAGGGCCCAACTACCCCAATATGTAAAGCATAGTTTTGGTTGTTATATTGTCGTTGTCTGCGACATCCGCCATTATCTGGTTGGAATACAGGTATCTTAGGATGTGTGGGACGGTGGTACTGCATCCTCTGGATCTGATTTAAAAGAAATAATGGATAAATTTATGGCGAGATCACTTGCGAAGGTTTTTCTAGGACTTACGTCGATCGCAGTGTTCATTAGCGTATTTTTTTATCTTCTGCCATTTATCGAAAGGAAATCTGGTAAAACTGTGACGGACCCAGAGGATATTACTCTTGCGTCATCAACCATTAAAAAACCATCGAGTTTTGGGCGTTTTCTAGCTGGACGCTTTGCTGAGCGTCGTGGTGATTTAAAGCACGCTGCACTGTTAATGGAAGAAGTGCACAAAGAAGAACCCGAAAATGAACGATTTTTACGTCAAGCATTTGTGCTGGCTACGAGTGCCGGATATACTGATAAAGCACTCGGGTTTGCCAATCTGATGGAGGGTAGCTCTGGTTACGACACAACCGCTCGAATTGTTCAAATAGTTTCTGATTTTAGAGAGAAAAACTATTCTGCGGCCTTAGGTAGGTTTGAGAATGCTGCAACTAGTGGTTTAGGGATTTATGTGGTGCCGCTTGCTAGAGCTTGGAGCTTAGTTGGCCAAAAAAAATTTTTAGAAGCCAGAAATGCTCTTTCGGTAATAGCACAGGAAAAAGGATCAAGCTCGATATACAGATTAAATATGGGTTTGATTAATTACCTCTCGGGTGATTTCGATGAAGCTTACAAACAGTTCAAAAAACTTAGTGAGGATGGTAATTTCTTGACTGCGCCAGTCCGTATCCAGCGGGTCGTGATTCCAATACTGCAAAAACTCGGAAAGAAAAAAGAGGCGCTAAAAATTATTGACGGACAACGGGACTCGGATATTGATAACTTTATCTTTTCAGGCTTACGTGAAAATGTAGAAAGTGGAAAACTGGTTACATCTTTAGTAGAAACGCCTGCACATGGATTAGCGGAAAGCTTATTCAGCTTGGCTACTGCTTTGCCACGTGACCGGGCCAGTAATATGATCTTACTTTACACGCGGCTCGCCTGCATGTTTAAACCGAATTTTCCCCTTGCAAAGATTCTGATCGGTGACATCCTTATGTCACGCCAGCGATTCGAAGATGCGGTTGAAAATTATAGCAAAGTAAATCCAGGATCAGGCTATTCCTGGACTGCACAGTTGCGGACTGCTGACGCTTTATATGAGGAAGGGCGCTTAGATGAGGCTCAAGTTCTCCTTGAGGAAATGGGAAGGCTAAGGCCACATAGGTTGGATGCTTTATTGAGACTTGGTAACTTTCTCAGGTTTAAGGAACGCTATTCAGAAGCAGTCAAAGTCTATGATCGCATGTTCGCTCGATTAAAAATTCCAAAGAAGCAGAATTGGAACCTGTACTACGCACGAGGTATTGCGTTGGAACGATCAAAAAATTGGGATAGGGCGGAAAAAGACTTTCTCAAGGCGCTAGAATTAAATCCTAATCAACCCTACGTGCAAAACTATCTAGGTTACTCATGGGTGGAGAAGCGCAAAAATCTTGGACGTGCGAGGGAGTTGATAGAAAAGGCCGTTGCTCAACGTCGCAATGACGGTTACATCGTCGACTCTATGGGATGGGTCCTCTATCGCCTTGGGGAATTTGACAAAGCGGTACCGCATCTCGAACGAGCGGTACAAATCAGACCACATGACCCGATTATTAATAATCATTTGGGCGATGCCTATTGGCGTGTTGGGCGTAAGCAGGAGGCTCGTTTTCAATGGCGGCGCGCTCTTAGCTTTAAGCCGGAAAAGGAGGAACGTGGAAAAATTGTTATAAAAATTCAAACCGGTCTCGGTAAACCAGAAATACTAGGCATTAGTAAATGAGTGCTAGCTCAGATGATACGATAAGGGTTTATGCTCGGGCAAAAATTAATTTGTACCTTCATGTCTTAAACCGGCGTGAGGATGGCTATCATGAATTAGATAGCCTTTTCGTTTTTGGAGATTTGGCGGATGTCATTGCGGTTACACCGGCGCGCTCATTGAGTTTGGAGATAGAGGGCCCATTCGGCGGAAAATTGTCAGATCAAGAGGATAATTCAGTACTCCGGGCAGCCCGGCTTCTTGCGGATGCGGTGCAGATCAGTCCGCAAACAAAAATTACATTAACAAAGAATTTACCAATTGCGGCGGGTCTCGGCGGAGGTTCTGCTGATGCTGCGGCAGTACTTCGGGCTCTGGCAGAACTTTGGAAAATCCCCTCTTCAGCGGTCGACCTCACGCTACTGGGATTAGGCATTGGATCGGATGTACCAGCGTGCCTTCTAAGCGAGCCTTGCTACGTAGGTGGCATCGGTGAGCAGATAGAACCGATTCCCGGTCTACCGGCCTTTCCTATACTATTAGTCAATCCAGGGATTGAATTGGCAACAAGCTCTGTTTTTGGAACTTTCGGTAGAGAATATTCAGAAGCTGCGAGATTTACAGAAATTCCATCTACAATCTCTGAACTAGTAAGTCTTCTTCAAACTCGACAAAACGATCTTCAGCGACCAGCCATTAAAAAATGTGCGGGAATCGAGGAGATTTTGCATGCGATCAATGAAACTGAAGGGTGTTTGCTGGCTAGACTTTCTGGCAGTGGGGCCACTTGCTTTGGAATCTTTGGGAATATTGTGGACGCAAAGCGGGCTGCTGCATTACTCAAGAAACGAGGTTGGTGGGCTGAAGCTACTTTCACTGCGAAAGCAGAACGTCCATGGGAAGATCGTTAGCCGTTTTGTCTCGGGCATACTGTTCGGTCGTAGGTGTCTGTTAGATTGATCGATCAATATGCCTGTTTGGGCCAAAACCATTTCAACGGCTTCAGGGTTGTTAATTGTATAAAGGAGATGCTTTTTTCTTTGCGCTGAGGGCTGGTTTCGGTTAGCAAAGCTTTACGACTTGAAGCAGCTTAGTTTCTATCAGCTGTACAAGTGGCTATTGATGTTGGCCTGTAAACATGGTCGCTTGCACTAGCCATCATTCACTCCTATCTTTCAAGTCAGGAAGGGGCGTAGCCAAGCGGTAAGGCAACGGGTTTTGATCCCGTGATGCGCAGGTTCGAATCCTGCCGCCCCTGCCATCATGTTGTTGCTATGCGGAGTGTAAAATCATGATGGACTTTCTGTTCATTGCCCCGTGGTTAGTTTTGGTTGGTTACGGGCTTCTAATCTGGTTGATAATGCCAAGTGGAGTTACAAACACCCAATTCTTTAGCGGTAGTAGTAAAGGCGGTGCAGAACCAAGGTTAGTATTATTAGTATCAAGTGCTGCAATTTCATGGATTTTTGCTAAGTCTATAACAAATGTTGCTGATTTGAGCGCAGCTTTTGGGTGGATTGGGGCAATAGGATACTCCGCTTATTACCTTTGTTTTATTATTGTCGGCGTTACAATTTATTTTATCCGCACCAGGGGTGGTTGGTTGTCTCTTTCCAGCTTCCTAACGAACAAATACGGAACGACCTGCACCAAACTCTTCATGGTGGCTATAGCTATCCGGCTATTTAATGAAATCTGGTCAAATACAAAAGTTGGAGCACTCTATTTTGGCGCTGAAGGCAGCGGTGGGTATTGGATTGCAGTTATAGTTATCACAGCTTTTACGCTATTTTATTCTTGGCGGGGAGGCTTGCGTTCAAGCCTTATAACTGATGGTGCGCAGATGCTATTGGCTGCAGTATTACTTGTTGTTGTGCTGTCAACGCTTGGGCCCGGACTCTTTGCGGCCGGGCTGCCAAAGGTAAATAATTCAACCATGCTTGCAGGATCGACCTTTCTTTGTCTAGCTCTTGTGCAGGCGCTCAGTTACGGTTTTCATGATCCGGTTATGACCGATCGTGCTTTTATCACTAGTCCAAAACGTATGATTAAAGGCTTTTTCTTGGCCGGGTTGGTAGCGGGCAGCTTCATTTTACTTTTTTCAATCATTGGAATTTACTCGCGGTCCTATGGCCTAGATGGTGTGGCAGTTGTTGTGGTTCCAGGTGTATTCGGTCTTCCGATGCTTCTCGTGTTCAATGCCATTATGTTGACAAGTGCCGGCTCGACGCTCGATTCAACGTTCTCATCAGCAGCAAAATTAGGGGCGCGAGATTGGACAAACAATAAAGAAACCCCAACGGATAAACATTCGGCGCGTGGTCGGCACTTGATGCTGGCTCTTGCCCTTTTAGGAAATTTGCCACTGCTGAGCATTTACCTTGGCGATACGTTGGGGCCAGCAGTCATAGCTGCAACCACAATCAGTGGCACTATGGTAATGGGATTGGCACCAATATTTCTCTTGTCATGGATTAGAATAGCCAGAAAACTAAGTTTTCATTTGGCCTTTTGGCCAGGACTGTGCTTCGGGGTACTACTAACGCTTGAAAGCGCGCTTAGCATCCAAATCTTCCCGGCAGCTCTTGACATAGGGTCAGGTAAATATGCTGATGATCTTGGCGTTAACGTTTTTGGCCTGTTAATTTGCACCGGGGGATTTCTGTTCGGTGCAATGTTTTCAAAGCTAGACAACCGGGCACGTGAGATATCAGCATAAACTACAGGGTTTTTTACTGCCCACTTTTCAGTACCCAACCATCTAAAATATCGATTCTTGAGTGCGTTTTGATTATCGTAGATAAACCCTTAATGAGGTGCTTTAGGGAAAGGCATTTTCACGGTAACATTTTTTGTCTTGGTTCTAATGTGGAGACACCGCGAACCTGTAAAGGATTAAAGTTCTCTATGCTCTGTCCATATCAAACCTTTGGCATTTTGCACTAACACCGGTTGATTACCGGTCAATCTCGGCATCTTTGCTAATAAGCTAGTGGGCAAAGCTCTATCTACGACCGTAAAGCATCCTCTCAAAATTACTCCAAATGTCGAATATTAAGCCTTTTGATCACACCAATATTCCTTAAATCCAAATTTATATGTCAAAATCAAAAGCTTGAGCCGAGCCCCTGAACTTTTCAAAATATATAATGAATTAAGCCAAATATAAATACGAGCAATTCTAATTTAATTACTATCGTTTGTGGTTTTTTTGGATTAGTTTTGTTGGTCAAATACTAATCTCGAGAAAAACGCAGATGAGTATGGTACTCACATCTTTGCCCAACTTGACGGTTACGTTACTATTTATAGTTATTCAATAATTTCTGAGGAACAAGGATGGACGATGATCTCCCTTTCAATGGCGTAACAGTACTTGATCTCAGCCAAGGAGTAGCTGCTCCTTATTGCGGAATGATGTTGGCGCGAAATGGCGCTAATGTAATAAAAGTAGAACCGCCTGGAACCGGTTGCTGGAGCCGGCAGCTTGGCAAGCATAAAAATGACCATACAGCGCATTCTGTTGTGGTGCACCGTGGCAAAAGATCGTTAGGTCTCAATCTTAAGACAGATGAAGGGTTAGAGATCGCTCAAAAAATTGCTGCCAACTCCAATGTTGTTCTGCAGAACTACCGTGTTGGCAAGATTGACAAGTTCGGCCTTGATTATGATAGCGTTGCTAAGAATAATCCATCAGTTGTGTATCTATCGGTCACAGGTTTTGGCCATAAGGGCCCGCGCCGTAATTTGCCAGCTACGGATTCTGTGATGCAGGCATATACGGGTATGATGTCAATAAATCGTGACTCCAACGGTATTCCCCAACGTATGGATATGTTGACTATTGATTTTGGTGCTGGGCTCTATTGTTTTCAGGCAGTAGCAGCCGCACTCTATAGGCAGGCCATTAGAGGCAGTGGAAAGCATATTCGAACTAGTCTGCTCGAGGCGTCATTAACCTTTCAAGAGGCGGCAATGATGGAGTCTTACCTTCAGGAAGGCGACGCAGAACCGATCGGTATGCCGGTTGGGTGTTTCAAGACTAAAGACGGCTTTATGAGTATCAATGCGCGTCGTAATCCACATTTTAGAGCATTTTGTGAACTGATTAAAAAAGAAGAGTGGATAGACGATCCGCGCTTCGCCAATGCGCTCGATCGGGTGATTCACCGTAAGAAACTTCTAGAAGAGATTCGCCCCATAATCGAAACGAAGACTTGTGATGAATGGAATGAGGTCCTGGACGGGATCGATGTATTGAATGCCAAAGTACATACCCACAATGATCTGTTTGAAGATCCGCAGGTTAAAGCAATGAGTGCAGTGCATTGGATTAAAAATGACACTCTTGGTATATTACCTATGGCGACTATTGCTGGGCAACCTCTGCCCGAAGATGGTCATCCTCTCACTCATAGCCCACATTTGGGAGAGCACAATGACGAAATACTGAGTGAATTGGGTTACTCCCAAGCTTATACAGATCAACTGAGAACCAAGGGCGTTATAGGAGGTTACCTGAATGAGAAACCTTCAAATTAGATTAGGCCGATACTGGAATTGTACCGCGCACAGTAATCCGTTGCATCCTGCGCCGTAGTGGTAGCTCGAAATTGTGTTCAACAAAATGTTGTGTTGGGAAATTATCCCACATTAATAAATCGCCCGCCTGCCATTTATGTCGGTAAATAAAGTCTGGCTTTTTTACCCATTCAACCAGGAAACCCAATAACTGCTCGCTTTCCTCTGCTGCCAGCTCATTTATGCGGACAGTCATGGCTTCGTTGCAAAATAAAATACTCCGTCCGGTAAAGGGATGCTTGATCACTAGTGGGTGTTCAACATCGTTAAGAGCTTCTGCTGATTTCTTGAATTGCTCTCCTTGGCCAGATTTGAAATAGGCGTAGGCATGTCGGTTAATGATTGATTTGCCATTGATGCGGTTTTTGATGTCATCGGGCAACGCGTCGTAGGCTGCAGCGGTATTAGAGAATAGTGTGTCGCCGAGTACGGTTCCGTCATCAGAAACAGGCACTTCAAAAGAATAGAGGAGTGAAGCTCGGCTTGGGGTTTTGGTATACGCGAGATCAGTATGCCAAAATTTACCCGCATCAGACACGCCGATTGGCTTGCCGTCATGATCGAGAATATTCGAAATTATAACGATTTCTCCGTGTTTCGGATGAGCAAAATGACCGTAGACATCATTGTCAAGTTCACCCATACGGGCGGAAAAGCGGATGTGATCCTCTTCTGTGATTTCCTGATTCCGAAAAACAATGACTGAATGAGTGTGGAAGGCTTTTACTATTAAGTCGAAGGTGTTGTCGTCAAGCGGCTGGCTTAAGTCAACACCTATTATCTCGGCGCCATGAGCACCGCCAGAAGGAATAACTTCCATCAGCATTCTCCCATATCAGGTAAAAATTTTAGTTGTGCCATGTAATTTCAAGTTACGACGTTTTGATTGTTAATTCGGGTGCTTCTTGCCACGGTGTTGAGCTGGGAGCAAGGCGCGGTAACTCTATTATAGGAATATTGGTCAGAAACCGCTTTATAGAGTTAGCTGTTTCATGAATGGGGACCGGGCTATTTTCTGACTCGCTGATTACTATGGACGCGATATTCAACTCAAACTTTTGTGCAGTCTCTACAGTGGTTAACGTATGACTGATTGTGCCTAGATATGAACCGGTAACCATTATGACCGGGTATTTCAAAGCTTTTATCCAGTCTAGGACAGTTTTGGAATCGGTCAGGGGTACCATCAATCCGCCTACACCCTCAATTAAAAGAAGATCGTTCGACTCAGTTTCTGTTTTCTGACAAAAATTTATAATAGAATCGAACTTTAAACGTGTGCCTTCTCGTGCTGCTGCCATGTCTGGAGAAAGTGGTGCTTTAAACCGCCATGGCGAAATGGACTCTATCGAGGCTTGCGTTTGTTCAATCTCGAGGCACCGTAAAATTTGCGTTGTATCACTTTGGTTGTAAGTTTCCTCGTCAAAACCGCTAATCACTGGCTTTAGTACACGGACCCGCTTACCTTTTTTCCGAGCCTGCCAAGCAAGCGTTGTAGTAACTAGGGTTTTCCCGATTTCAGTGCCTGTAGCAGTTATGAAAAATTTTTCCATCAGCTCACTCTGAAAGAACGAATAGGCTTTTCAGGTAAAAAAGGTCGTAATGAATTAGCAAGGTGAAGTACATCAGATTCTTTGTGTTTAGCAGTAAAAGTAACACGTAACCTAGATGTACCCTCTGCGACGGTCGGTGGGCGGATTGGCGTGACAATATACCCTTCCTTTTCAAGTGCTGAGCTAGCCTCAAGGGCCTTTTCTGCAGAACCAAGGATAACCGGTACAATACAGCTTTCAGGTTCTATCAAACCAAGGGTATTAGTAAATAGCCTAGCGTGCATCATAGGTTTTTTCACCAATTCTTTGTCTGTAGCAATTAACTCAAGAGAGGCAATCGCAGCAGCTAACGTAGCGGGTGGTAGACCTGTGGTGTAAATAAAACTGCGAGCACGGGTTTTGATAAAGTCGATCACAGGCTTGGACGCACACAGATAGCCTCCATAACCACCAATCGCCTTCGAGAGAGTGCCCATTTGCAGGGGCACTGGGATTTGCTTTCCATCGACGTAGGAACTGCCTTTGCCGCTCGCAACAACACCAAGTCCATGAGCATCGTCAATTAATAGCCAAGCATCGTACTTTTCGGCTAATGATGCAATTTCCTTAACCGGGGCTCGATCTCCATCCATACTGTACACCCCGTCGACAAGAATCATACATCTTGGATGCTTAGTTCGCGATTTTTCAAGTATGGCTGCCAATTGACTGATATTGTTATGATGAAAAGTCTTAAAAGTAGATCTGCTTAAGTGCGCCCCAGCATATAAACAGGCATGGCAGAGCTCATCAGCGATTACAAGGTCATCGCGCCCTACAAGGCACGGGATTGCACCAAGATTTGTTAAATACCCGTTACCAAAAACAATCGCATCTTCACTTCCCTTGAACTTTGCTAGCATAGATTCTAATTGTGTGTAGAGCGGAGTATTGCCGGTTACTAGACGTGATGCCCCAGACCCTGCTCCGTAACGGTAAAGTGCTGAATTAGCGGCCGAAAGAACTTTTGGATGATGCGATAAATCAAGGTAGTCATTGCAAGAAAATGAAATCATATCTCTCCCGGCGCGTCGTGTTTTCGCGGGGCCATGACGATCGGTCTCGACGAGAACACGGCGTAAATTTTTTGACTCCATATTGTCAAGTTTTTCTTGGCAAAACTGATCGAGTGATTCCAAATTAATCTCCTATACTTGATTTAAAGTCCAGCATGAGTGTGCATCTGTCAATAAGTCTTCGAACAGTTATTTGACTTTATCCTCTTGGTTAATGAATATGCACATAAATAGTATCTGTAATCGAAAGTATTTTTAATGAGTTTAGCTGAAATAGATCCCGCCGCGTTCGTTGAAAGTGATGGATTACGCCACGACTGGCGCCGTAGCGAAATCATGGAGCTTTTTGCACTCAGCTTTAATGATCTTCTTTTCGAGGCTCAGACGGTACATCGTCTGTATTTCAATCCAAATGAAGTGCAAAAAAGTCGTTTGCTTTCAATCAAAACTGGCGGTTGCCCCGAGGATTGCAAGTACTGTCCGCAAAGTGCACATTATCATACTGATTTACCTGCCGAAAAATTACTAGAAGTGCAAGCAGTGCTAGCCGAAGCTAGGGCGGCAAAAGATACAGGTGCCTCAAGGTTTTGTATGGGGGCAGCGTGGCGGAATCCGAAGGACCGTGATCTCGACAAGATTATCGCCATGATAAAAGGTGTAAAAGATCTTGGAATGGAAAGCTGCATGACATTAGGAATGCTAACTAAAGAGCAGGCATCTCGACTGTCCGAAGCTGGTCTTGATTATTATAATCATAATGTTGATACATCAGAAGAATTTTACTCAGAAATAATTACAAGTCGTACCTATCAAGATAGGCTTGATACCATCGAACATGTTCGAAATTCCGGCATGAATGTCTGTTCTGGCGGTATAGTTGGTCTTGGCGAGGAACGGGAAGATCGCGCAGGCATGTTGATGACACTTGCAAACATGAAACAGCATCCCGAGAGTGTTCCAATAAATATGTTAGTGAAGGTAGAGGGAACACCACTCGACAAAAACGAAGATTTTGATGTGTTAGAGTTCATTAGAACCATAGCAGTAGCGCGTATCTTGATGCCTAAAAGTTTTGTGCGCCTTTCTGCTGGACGTGAGAGCATGAGCGGTGAAGCTCAGGCCCTATGTTTCATGGCAGGGGCGAATTCAATTTTTTGTGGTGAAAAGCTTTTGACCACGGCTAATCCCGAAGTTGATGAGGATGATACTTTGTTCGCTCGCTTAGGCATTGTTCCTCTAGAGAAACCGCTGAACGAGTGATCATTTGGTGATGGATAATGCTTGGCCAGACTGGGCGAGGGACGGATATCCCCACTTGTGGTTGCCGTACGCTCAGATGCAAACACAGACAAATCCTGAAGCAGCAGTCCGTGCGAGCGGAGTTCGGATTGAGCTGGCTGATGGCACTAATTTAATTGATGGCACTGCATCTTGGTGGACAGCATGCCACGGCTATTCGCATCCTCATATTCGTGAGGCCGTCGCATCGCAACTTGATAAATTACCACATGTCATGCTCGGGGGTTTTATTCATGAGCCGGTTGCGCGGCTGTCAGAGCGCTTGGCCAATATACTACCTGGTGATCTCGGTCACGTTTTCTATTCTGAATCAGGGTCAGTTTCAATTGAGGTCGCGATGAAAATGGCCGTGCAATATTGGCTGAACCGTGGTCAGCGCGGGCGTGCCAAGTTTGTTAGTTTTCTGAATGGTTATCATGGGGATACGATGACAGCGATGTCGGTTTGCGACCCTGAAGAAGGGATGCATTCGATGTTCAAGGGGGTTCTACCAGAGCAGTTCGTGATGCCTTTACCGAGAACTGATGAAGAATTTGAAGATTTTGAGGCCTTCCTCGCTGATGAGTCTGTGCGCCTCGCAGCAGTACTCCTGGAACCTCTAGTACAAGCGGCAGGTGGTATGAAATTTCATTCACCCGAAATACTACGGCGTGTCAGCAAACTTTGCCATCGCTATGATTTATTACTGATCCTCGATGAAATTGCCACAGGTTTTGGGCGCACCGGTAGCATGTTTGCCTGCGAACAAGCAGGAATTGCCCCGGATATAATTACATTATCTAAGGCGCTCACCGGCGGGACAATGCCGTTAGCGGCGACCGTTGCTAATGACCGGGTCTACGAAGCATTCTTATCAGAGGACTCAGGTAAAGCCTTTATGCATGGGCCTACTTATACTGGGCATGCATTGGGCTGCGCCGCAGCAAACGCTTCGCTGGATTTGTTTGAAAGTGAGGATCGATTGGCACAGGTGGATTTAATACAAACCCAACTAGCGGAAGAACTCCATGAATGTAACAAACTTACCGGGGTGATTGATGTACGCGTAAAGGGCGCCATTGGCGTTGTTCAGTTGGATCGCGTGCCTGATTTAGCCGCTTTGCGCAAGCAATTTACGTTGGAGGGGGTTTGGGTCAGGCCTTTTGGAGACTTTGTTTATCTGATGCCTCCCCTTATTATTGAACCCGATGATCTTAATATTCTAACTCGAGCGGTATACAAGGTTATTTCGCAATGGTCTAAGGAAGGGTAGAAGCCCGAAATCACATTAAGCGAAATGGTATCAATTAATCGGTGTGAATATTTAAAACGGCACTCTTCTTATTTGGGGTTTAGTTTTAAGGACGCCGAGTTAATGCAGTAACGAAGGCCAGTTGGAGGAGGCCCATCAGAAAATACGTGCCCGAGATGCCCATTGCAGCGAGAGCAAATTACTTCCGTGCGTACCATTGAATGGCTGATGTCCTGTAGTTCGGTAATATTATTCTCTTTTATCGGTTGGGAAAAACTCGGCCAACCGGTTCCAGAGTTGAACTTGGCTTCTGAACTAAACAAGCTTTGTTCGCAACAAACGCATTCATACGTACCTTCAATAGTACAATCATAATATGCACCCGTAAAAGCTCTCTCCGTGCCTGCCTCCCGAGTGATGTGATATTGCTCTGGAGTCAGCTGTTTGCGCCATTCAACATCGGGCTTAATCACTTTTTCCGGCATTTTCCTCTCCTTGGTGTTGTGCAGAATTACACCATTCTTGTTTTAGCTCAGCCGATAAACATAGTTCATTATATAATCTAAAAAGGTTGAGAATCCTAAAACCAGTACAATTTAAAACTTATATTTAAACTGTGAGGGCATAAATTATTGTAGTAGGCTCTTAGGTATTTATTCAATCACGGGTTGTAAATCTTTTTGTAATATTCAATGAGTACACATCGAACATATTTACACTTTTTACCTATATTCTCAAACCTTTGGTGTGAAGAGGAAGTATTTGGAAATTTCATTTGATGGTGTGCTTGCTGATTTTGAAGCGGGACTTTTTGAGCAAGCAGAGATTGGATGCCGACTATTAATTGGCACTCAATCGAACGACCCGGATGTATACCATTTGTTGGGCGCCGTGTTGTGCAAGTTGGATCGGCTTGAGGAGGCGGTCGATGCTTTTCAGCAGGCCACTGAATTAGCGCCAGATGATGGTGAGGTTTTTGCCAATCTAGGTGCAGCTCTTGAAGCTCAGGGTGATTTCGTGGCGGCTGAAAATGCATACTGCCATGCTCTTGAGCTGGGGGAAACAGATATTGAGATACTATATGGTGCCGCTTTGGCGGCAAAAATGTCTGGGAAAATTGATAAAGCAGTAAAGTTGCTAGAGACACTGGCCCAACAGCATAAAAATGACTTAAGAACATGGAATTTGCTTGCTGTTTGCAGAATGGAGACCGGCAATGTTAAAGGTGCGGCCCGTGCCTTCAAACACCTTTTAAAAATAGAACCGGATGATTTGAATATTCTCGGAAATTACGCAGTTGTGCTGGCCAAGCTTGGCCGCCGCGACGAGGCAAAAGTTATCTTTGAAAAAGCGGTATCGCAGCCTACCGTTGACGCTAGCTGCCTACTGAACTTCGGCATGTTATTGCAAGAAGGCGGGGAGGATAGACAAGCCTTAAAAATGTATCAAAGAGCTGCTGAGAGGGATCCGGAATCTTCTTTGATATGTGAAGCATTTGCAAAATTGGCTCGCCGGCACCGCCTAGATGACCGAGTTATTGAGCACTTGACTGAAACCGTGTCGAAGCATCCAGCGCTCGATTTTGCATGGTTTTATCTTGCAGTGGCTTTTCTTGCGAAGGGTGATTTACGGTTAGGCAGCAATGCAATGTCTCGATATTTAGAGCTTGATCCGTTCGACCGCTTAGGGGGTAGATTGAAGCTTGGTGCCAGTGGAGTTGAGGATATCCCAGATCGTCCGACTACAGCGTACTTAAAAAATTTCTATCGTATTCGTGCTCACACTTGGGATGAGACGGTCAAGGAAAATTATAACGGTCATGAGTTGATACTCACAGCCGTTGAGGAATCAGTCCGCGAAATTGGGTGTGATGGGCATGTTCTTGATGCTGGATGCGGTAGTGGTAGTTTAGGCAAAAGGTTGAGATCATTAGTAAAACGGCTTGACGGAGTTGATATTTCTCCTGAGATGGCGGCAGTGGCGGAGAGTAAAGGTGTTTATGAGGTAATAGAGGTTGCAGACTTAGTGGATTTTCTTTCACGAAAGCATGAGGCCTACGACCTTATTGTTTCAGCCGCCGTACTATTTCATTTCCGTGCTTTGGACAAGGTGCTGACCGTGATGGCCAACGCGTTACGTCGGTCTGGCCAGCTAATCTTCACTGTTTTCAAGAGTTCAGATGGCACTTCGAGACTCAATGAACACAATTTTTTTGAACATCCGTGGTTAGAGATAGAAGCTGCGGTCATCTCAGCGGGCCTCACTCCGGTTTCTGTTACTGAGGCAATTCACGAATATAGCTCTGACGATGAGCCGCGCGAATGCTTTTGTGTACGCTGTCATTTTGAATGAATGCGCTGCAACATATAAAAACAAATGGTATTGCTGCCTCTATATTTGAGAACGGAAATTTCTTTATTTTCCCTTTGATTTGCAAATAAGCTCTCTCGCTAAATGATTTATAGATCAGTTTGCGCCCCGAAAGAGCATGGGAAAAATCGAGGGGGAGTCCTCCTATTTCTGGACACTATTCGATGTTACAGATTAGCGAAACACACACCAAAATCCCAGGTAAGCTTAAGGTATTGAGAATTGTGCACTAGACAGGTAAAGCTTCTGCATTTTCTCTTTCTGGGCGCGGAATTTCAAAAAACCGTATTTCTAATCTAATTTATACAAACATAGTCAAAAAAGTTGGATACTATACTTTTGGCATTATGCAAGAACAGCTTCCAAGTTCGCCAAAGTTAGCCTCGACCTTTGAGCCGGCGCCAATTGGTATTGGCCCTGTGGCAGCGCCAGTGCTTATCCACTCTCCGGCTTTCAAGTCAATGCCACGATTAGAAAGCTTATTTGCGAGAAACGATATAGAATTTAATGGATTATCTAGTACCCAGGCACCATTGGATTCTTTGATTAATTCACCATCAACTATATGTTGAACTTTGTGACTAGGTAAATCAAAGCGCTGCCAGTCTGCGGTTCCTTCGGCGAATACGAAAGCAAAATTTCCAGCGAAATCCATTGTCGAGCCCGGCCTTCCAAGATTGCTTCTTGTCTTGAACCTCATGCCCGTAATCTCAATGGCCGGATGGACACTGCCTACTGCTTCCGCAGCTTGTGCTGTTGTATAAGGTGCGCCAGAGGCTGGAAGATCTTCTTTAAGAATGACCGCGAATTCGCACTCAATACCACCTACTGTGGGTTGGCCGCCGGAAAAAATATGGCCGTTATCAAACACAAACTCTTCAAAAATTGGTCCATAGGCGGGTTCAGTAACTCCTGCTTTTTCCTGCAGCACTTTATTTGTTAGGGCCACTTTCCATCCATTATGGGTCACCTTATCGTGATTCAAAATTGCAAGCTGTACTTCTATCGCCTCGTCTGGTGTCTGTGCTTTGCAATCGTCTGGGATATCGTCCAGCAGTTCATTCCGAAGGTGCGCGGTAACAAGGATTTCAGCAGCTTTAATCGCGTCGACCATTAAGAAGTCCTCCTATAATCCTGATTTTTAATTCTTGCTCTTCTCGGCGTAGTTGCTCTGCTACTCTGCCTCAAGTCAAAAATGTATGATAGCCCTTAACACGGCTCAATCTTTTTCTGGAACTCAGCTATCTGTGTGCAAGGATACTGAGGTTTTATCCTCCACCACCATATGTAAAGAATACGCTTTGCAATTGAATAAAAAAATTTCATAAATTTCTATGCCGTTTGGTGAAAAATTAATCCTTAAGAGGCTTAGCCCATTTGAAAGCTAGTATAAACTTGTCAACAAGCTGTGAGGCATGCTTAAGTTCTTTCGCTCGGGAACGCGCATTTACCTGAATTATGGAATCATTACGCTCCAGCAAATATAGTCCTGTCCAAAGTTCAATTTTATTCTTAGGATCATTTACTAGCCATTGTGCCTGGAGACCCTTTAAGCCGTGCGGTTTTGCAATGTCATAGGTACCTCTGCTGTGACGACGCGCATCGCTGTATCGTTGCAAAATCATCGCGCGTATTTGATCAAATAGTTGGCGGAGCACTTGTTTTTGTTTGGGGTATATTATGATTTCAGCCGAAACGGCACTTTTACCAAGCCATTTCGCATATTTCCCTTTAACGTGCGGCATGTCGGTTTTGATTTTTCTTAAGCTTGTGCGGTAAAATTCTGAGATATTTGCCCCAAATAGAAACCCGGTTTTCGTATGCCGTAAGCTGAAGTCATGACTGCGTGGCACAAAAGGGGATTTGCTGTTTTCACGAATCTTTATAGCCTCATCAATTAGCATTTGTATTTCATTCGCTTTGCCCTCTTTGTTATGAAGCGCATAAGCAAGCACTTCGAGCATTTGTCCGCGAATCTGCGGTAAGGGATCGAGCAAAGTGCCTGTGTTGAGACCTTCTCTCGCTGCTTTTGCAGCTTTTTCTAGCAAACCCCTAAAAGCTAGGGCCTCAGCTAATTGAAGGCGTGTCACAGCCATAGGCAGCCCGTTGGCGGCCTTTTCAAGTGCATGTTCAAGATATCCGACTGTAGACATCCAATCGCCAAGTCCACGGGCCGCCTCACTGTAGTCCATCATTTTGTCCCAGCCACCCTCGTGTGGTTTGTCTTCTTGATGTGCGGCCACCCGCACTCCAAGAAACATGAAAATGATTATGATGGAAAGAAGTGTTGTTCTCATTGTGCTGTACAGTTCAACCCGCATTGTCCAAGCGGTCCGAAATCAGCAATTAGCTCACAAGATTGTGGTACTGGATGCATCCCCGTGCAACTTCCAGTTGTTACATATTGACCTTCTCTCAGAGTATAGCCGTCGACGCAAAGTCGATTAATTGTCCAGACAAGGGACTTAAGTGGATTACCCAAAACATTTTTGCCCCCCCCTGTCGCGACTTGCTCACCATTGACGCTGAGTGTCACCGGTTGATCTATTATGTCGAGAGAGCGCCACTCCGATATTCCAACACCAGCCACAAATGCATAATTACCGCAATGATCGGCGACAACGGCACGTGCGCCTACGTCAAATGCACCGTTAACACGCACATGTACAACTTCGATAGCTGGATGGAGCGATGCTACGCCAGAGATGATCTCATCTAAAGAATATTCTTTATCGCGAGGCCTGAAGTCGGCGGCCATTTTAAAAGCGTACTCACATTCAATTCGGCGCAAACAGTGGTCGGGTGATTTTAAGGTATCTCCGGAGATAAAAGTTGATCCCTCAAAGAGCGGCCCGTAAGCGGGCTCATCAGTTTTCATCATCTCCATTGCTGCAGTCGCAGTAAAAGCAGCTTTCCATCCCGTTAAAGCTTCGCCATAGTCCTTAGCGACGGCACGTTGAATTGCGTAAGCTTCGGTAAGATTTTTTGGCAAATTCTCGATTTGAATCACTGTGTCTGATTTACGAGCGGCGATGATTGCTTCAGCGGTGGTGGAGATATCCAATGTTCGATCCTCTTCGTAATTTCTTCGTATTGTAAGGTGCAAAATTTTTTAAAGTATCATTATAAAAGTCCCGTTATCCCTAGAAATATTTGTGAAAGCACATTAACATTTGGGCAAATCTCTTCTCTGGAATATTTTGTCGTCACATGAAATAAGAACTTGGACATTGTGGCGGGCCAAAGAGGGAAAATATAAAGTTTTTATTAGCTTAATGCTGCGCAGGCCCGTTGGATCCGGGCACAACAATCTTGAACCACATCTGTTGCGGCCGCGTATGATAAGCGAAAGAAAGGCTCAAGTCCGAATGCCGCGCCATGCACTATACCGACACCTTCTGTTTCTAGGATGTAGTTACAAAAGTCTTCATCGGTCTTAATTGTTTGTCCTGTGGGTGTTTGCTTTCCAAGGCATTCAGTAATGCAAGGATATACATAGAAAGCCCCTTCAGGAGTGGGGCACTCTAATCCAGCCGCCTGATTAAGCATAGAGACGCAAATATCGCGTCGTTTTTGAAATGTCTGGACCCATTCTCTTAGAAAGGATTGATCGCCTTCCAATGCGGCGACGGCGGCCCATTGACTAATGATACTGGTACCTGTGCAGGCTTGACTCTGAACCATGTTCATTTTTTTGATCAATTCTATTGGGCCACCCGCAAAACCAACCCTCCACCCCGTCATACTATAACCTTTTGAGCAAGCATTGAGGGTTAGGGTCCTCTCTTTAAGCTGAGGGGCCACTTCTGCAAACGTGACAAAATTAAAATCATCATAAATGATATGCTCGTATACATCGTCCACAAAGATGGAAACATGTGGGTGTTTTTCGAGAACTTCGGCCAGCGCCCTGTAATCATCAGCGGAATACGCTGCACCCGTTGGATTAGAAGGGCTATTTAAGAAAAACCATTTTGTCTTAGGTGTTAGTGCTGCTTCTAATTTCTCGGGTGTTAGCTTGAAATTCTCCGCAAGACCACAATCCACAATTATTGGCTCACCTTCGCAAAGCAGAACAATATCGGTATAACTCACCCAATAAGGCGCAGGGATTATCACCTCGTCACCGGCTGACAGCGTCGCCATCATCGCATTGAAAATAACTTGTTTACCACCAACCGTAACACAGACTTCATCAATACTATATTCAAGATTGTTATCACGTTTGAACTTAGATGTTATGGCCTCGCGCAGCTCAGGAATGCCAGCTGGAGGTGGATATTTGGTTTCGCCACGTCGCATGGCGTCAATTGCGGCATCCACAACGTGTGAAGGAGTATCAAAGTCAGGTTCCCCTGCCGCAAGGCTTACGACGTCATTACCTGCACGTTTAAGATCGTTTGCCTTTGTGTTGATCGCGATTGTTGGGGATGGCTTAATGCGCTTTAAGCGCTCAGCGAGAAGGGACATAACATGACTCCAAACCTGATTGCTTCTATAATATTTGTTACGATACGCTGATGACGCCCGCTATTCAACGGTATTTGTGCTTGATCGACCATGATGCATTTCGCGCCTTAATGTCACAAGGCGTGAACGGCAGGGTTATTCCCAGAAGTTATCGGCACATGCTTCATGGGAATAGATTTGGCAAAGGTTGAATCATAACTTTTATGTAAGTACCGGAGGCATAATTGTTATGCATCGCGCAGCAGCGGACTAAGATCGGTCGCTACCTTGTAATTTGTTTTTTGTCTTTTTGCGAAGGGAGCGTTCTGCAACCCAGCTTTTAATATATTGCTGTACATGCGGGTTATCAGATTTTTCAATTAATTTAGTGGGTCCTTGCCAACTAATCTTTCCATTTTTGAGCATGGCAGCTTTGTTTGATATGATGCGTGCGCTATCGATATCATTGGTTATTGAAATTACTGTTGTGTTAAGTTGCTCGGTGATGTTTGAAATTAATTCGCTAATCCCATTACTTAAAATGGGGTCAAGGCCTGCTGTGGGCTCATCGAGTAACAAAATTTTTGGATCTCCTGCTATAGCACGTGCAAGGCCGACACGTTTTTGCATGCCACCTGACAGCTCCGCTGGCATAAGATCTGCCACGCTTTTTCCCATTTTAACTAGGGCTAGTTTCTGAAGAGCAAGCTTTTTGCCCTGACTCGGGCTACAGACTTTGGATTGCAGAAGTCGGAAGACAACATTTTCCCATACACAAAGGCTGTCGAATAATGCAGAGCGTTGGAACAACATTCCTATCTTGTCAAAATGTCGGGTTCTCTTGTTAGTGCCATGGCCGTTGGTGATTTCGCCATCTATCAAAATATTCCCGGCATCAATATCAAGTAATCCAAGGATGCATTTCAGTAGCACCGACTTACCGCTTCCAGATTCTCCAAAAAGCACTAATGATTCGCCATCCTGCGCCTCGATATCTACACCTTTCAGGATATGGTTCACTCCAAATGATTTGTGCAGGTTACGAATACTTACTTTATTTTCGGTTATCATCGTTCCACCTTTACGATTTCCATTAAAGTGTCAAGTGTCTCCACCGTTTCTTTTAATCTTTGGGTCCTTTCGTGCCTTTTTTCTGACTTAATTGAGCATGAAAAGGTCTTATTTCCACCCAAAAGCAGACCCAATCTCATTGTTGTTTATGCTTACCGTAGGATAAAAAGGAGTTTGCGAGCATGGTTCCCTATAGACAACGTACTTTTTGGATGCCCCATTCAACTAAGGGGAGGATTCTGCGCGACCTTGGGATCCTCGCCACTGCCGCTGTTGTTTTTATTTCGATTGCAATACTGTGTTTAACAGTCAACGTTCCCTAAATGGCGGCATAATATATGGATTTTAAATACATTCGGTAATATCATTATGTCTTGGCATTTATCGGTGTTTCTCTCATTTCGAGTTTAAATGTAAATTTGGTAATTAAAACCAACGTTCCAATTATGTCTTTTTCTTTTGGACGACATTACTCGCATTCGAAGAACCTATGAGAGGATATGTTTATATACATACCAATTGGTCAATTTCGATCTCCATGCAGTGATAGCGCTATTTAGCCCATTGGCATTTAGTAGGCCTCCCAGTCCATGATAGGCATTTAATATTTCGTCTAAAAAAAACAATCGACCAGAGTGCAGCAAAAACGGATACTAAGTACGCGAAGTATCCGACAGTGTTGACTGCTTTTTTAAACAGAAAGAGCGCTAATGTGGTGGGGAAAAACTCACATAGTAGCAACAAAAAGAATTGTGATAGTGCGGTCGACACTTGAGACAAGGAAAAAAAGGTCGAACTCTTATCATATACCCATTAATTTATAACTTTTATTGTAGATTGTAATTTAATTTCTATACGTTAAAAAATTGAGACCTGCGACTCGTTTTGTTTACGGCCTTATGGAATTGGAATGGGAAAAGATATTGAGAACATTAAAAAATCGGATGATTTTTTAGTCTCGTGGCACCCAGAAAAACGTTATGAACGTCCGTTGTCCGAAGGCGGTATCCCATTTGCATTGAAGAGTGACTTTGCGCCCGCAGGCGATCAGCCGCGCGCGATTAATGAACTGGTTTCTGGTTTGAAGGCTGGTGAACGTGATCAAGTTTTACTTGGCGTAACCGGCTCTGGAAAAACCTTTACCGTTGCACAAGTAATACAAAAATTGCAGCGGCCCGCCATAATGCTGGCCCCCAATAAGACTCTAGCAGCCCAACTTTATGGTGAGATGAAAGGATTCTTTCCTGATAATGCAGTTGAATATTTTGTCTCCTATTATGATTACTATCAGCCGGAAGCATATGTCCCGCGTTCGGATACATATATTGAGAAAGATGCATCAATTAATGAACAGATTGATCGTATGCGCCACGCTGCGACACGTGCTCTTTTGGAGCGTGATGATGTAATTATAGTTGCATCGGTATCATGTATTTACGGCATCGGCTCGGTAGAGAGTTATTCGGAAATGGTAGTGTCATTGGAAGTAAGCCAGCGTGTAAATCCTCGCGATTTATTGAAAGAATTTGTGGCACTACAATACCGAAGAAATGATGGAAATTTTCACAGAGGCACTTTCCGTGTTCGAGGTGACACGGTTGAGATTTTTCCGGCTCACTATGAGGACCGTGCCTGGCGGTTTGGTTTTTTTGGCGATGAAATTGAAACAATCCACGAATTTGACCCGTTGACCGGAGAGAAAATTAGTACTCTAGAAAAAGTTCGCATATATGCAAACAGCCATTACGTGACACCAAAGCCTACTTTGAGCCAAGCCATGAAGGGTATTAAAAACGAGCTACGGGGCCGTCTGGACCAACTACATGGATTATCGAAGCTTTTGGAAGCACAAAGACTTGAGCAGCGAACAATTTTTGATCTTGAAATGATAGAAGCAACGGGTTCCTGTGCTGGCATTGAAAATTATTCGCGTTATTTGACAGGTAGAAATCCAGGAGAGCCTCCCCCGACACTTTTTGAGTATATACCGGACAATGCAGTATTAATCGTTGATGAGTGCCATGTCACTGTACCACAAGTAGGGGGAATGTTCCGTGGCGATTATAATCGAAAATCTACTCTTGCTGAATATGGATTTCGTTTACCCTCTTGTGTTGATAATCGCCCCTTAAAATTTGAGGAATGGGACGCTATGCGGCCCCAAACAATTTTTGTTTCGGCTACTCCTAGCCCTTGGGAATTAGAGCGCACAGATGGTGTGATAATAGAACAGGTTGTGCGGCCGACCGGTTTGATTGATCCGGTATGTATTGTGCGTCCTACCCAGAGCCAAGTTGACGATTTACTTGCGGAGTGCAGAGGTTGCGCTGAACGAAATCAACGTGTTTTGGTAACGACCCTTACAAAAAGAATGGCAGAAGACCTTACTGACTATATGACTGAAGCAGGCCTCAAAGTCAGGTATCTCCATTCCGATGTCGATACCCTTGAGAGGATCGAGATTATCCGTGATCTCAGGCTGGGAGTTTTTGACGTACTCATTGGTATTAATCTTTTGCGTGAAGGGTTAGATATTCCAGAATGTGCGCTGGTGGCAATTTTGGATGCAGATAAGGAGGGTTTTTTAAGATCTCGTACGTCACTTGTGCAGACAATTGGTCGTGCGGCTCGTAATATTGATGGTCGTGTGATCCTTTATGCTGATACCATTACCAATTCTCTGGAATCTGCGATTAATGAAACAAACCGGCGCCGTGAGAAACAAGAATTATATAATAAGGAACACGGTATTACACCAGAGAGTGTGAGGAAAGAAATTGGTGATATTCTCGATAGTGTTTACGAAAAAGACCATTTGACCGTAAATACAGGCGATCCGGAACATGCTCACTTGATCGGTATGGGTCTCAAAGCTTACATCTGTGAATTAGAAAATAGAATGCGCGCTTTCGCTGCTGATCTGGAATTTGAAAAAGCGGCCCATCTACGGGATGAGATCTCTAGGCTTGAGACTTATGATCTCGACATGCCAGTCGATACTCTGCCTATAGACCCTAATATTGCTGCTGAAATTAAATCTGTATCACGCGACATATTACCAAAGGGCCGAAAGCGCCATAAAAAAGTGCAAAGTCAGTCCTTTCGTGCTTCATAAGACCAGCTATCGCACAGAAATTAACAAGCGTACCTTGTCCAGATATTAGGCACTACTAAGCAATGACCTCGTTTGTGGAAATACAGGTCTGTATAGTCGGCATTAAACCCCATGGGAGGCCAACATGAAAATTACTAAAGTTAAAACTTATCCTCTTTTTGCCCCAATAAGAGAACCGTATTGGACAGCCCAGGAATCGAGCAATGGAGTACGCGCCATTATTACCGAGATCGAAACAGATCAAGGCATTACCGGTTACTCGAAAATTCAGGGGACACCCCAAAAGGATATTTGTAATTTTATCGAACAATTTATCGGGTTAATCAAAGGTTGGAATCCTCTTGAGACAACGACCATCTGGGAATATCTTTTTAGATTAGGCTGCCCCCGACCGCGTGCTCCATACCAAGAGGATAGCTTGCCGGACCCTTTGCCGCGCTCAGCCCGTCCACAAATAACGGCCGCAATAGCTGCAATAGACATAGCGCTCTGGGATATCAAAGGGAAGGAAGCAGGCATGCCTGTCTGGAAAATACTTGGCGGGTCGAAGTCCCCCATTCTTAGCTATTCTACTGGTGGCTACTTCAGAGAGGGACGAGAAATGCTCTCCGTTGTTGATGAATTTTCTGGATTCGTTGACAAAGGTTATAAAGCAGTAAAGTGCAAAATGGGTTTCGAAACAATGGACGATGATCTAAAACGAATTGCTGCCGTGCGCAATGCTATTGGCCCCAATGTTCAGCTTATGCTTGATATGAATGCTTGTTATGATTTGCGCACCTGCATTGAGTTTGGAAACCGTGTTGCTGAGAACGATATAACTTGGATTGAGGAACCTCTCCATTGGTATCTTCAGCCGCGCGATTATAAAATGCTTTCAACCTCTGTTCCCATTAAAATAGCCCATGGAGAGCGTGAGATGACACGATTCACAATTCGTGACTTTGTTGACGGCGGTGGTGTGACGTTTGTGCAGTTTGACTCAACTCGGCATTCGGGCTTAACAGAAATTTTGAGGGTAGCCCAAATCTGTGAGCAATATGGTGTTTATATAGTTCCGCATCACGCTGCTGAATTACATGCTCATGTGGTTTCCGCATTTCCATCAGCCTCATTCATGTTGGAGACACATGGAGACCCCGAACGAGATCCTATATGGCATTATCTTTTTAAGGAACGAGCATGTGTAGTGGATTCATTTGTCCATTTAAATGACTTGCCTGGTCTGGGCATTGAGTTCGATTGGGCTTTTGCGAAATCAATAGCAGCGTAAGTAAAGGCGGGGTAGTTGGCATGAAAATCACTGAAGTTATTACACATCCAATGAAAGTTGATCTCAAACAGGCGAGTTGGACTGCGCATGAGATAAGTGCATCGGCGGCATTGACACTTTTTGAAGTTCATACTGATGAAGGCATTGTTGGTTACGGCGAAGTGCAAGGAGGACCACAACATGTGATCTGCGAATTAGCCCGACAGTTCAAGGAGTGTATTCTAGGCATGGATCCACTTGGTCATATTGAAATTTGGGAGAAGCTTTTCTCTGCGACTTCGCCAAGGCCTGGAGGTCTTGGCTCATGGGATGGAATGCCGGCGCCAGTTTCTCGAGAGCAGCGGCCACAGGTAATGGCGGCGATTGGTGGTATAGACATCGCATTGTGGGATATAAAAGGTAAAGTAGCAAATCAGCCAGTTTACAAGTTGCTAGGAGGGACCCGCACAAAGGTGTTCACATATTCCACCGGTGGATACTATGTAGAAGGAGAGCCCTTAGAGGCTTGTGCAGAAGAATTCGCCGGATTTGTTGAAAAAGGATATCGTGCAGTAAAACTCAAGACTGGTGCTTTGGGGATCAGAAAGGAGCTGGAACGAATTCGTGCAGTACGTGAAGTTATCGGGCCTCAAACTAAACTAATGCTCGACATGAATGCACCGTATAATGTCCAAGATTGCATTGCATTCGCGAGGGCGGTGGAGCCACTTGATATTTATTGGTTAGAAGAACCATTGCATTGGTACCTTCAACCGGCTGACTACGTAAGGTTGGCTGAGGCGTCACCAATACCGTTAGCACATGGTGAGCGTGAATGGACTCGATTTACTGTACGAGACTTTATAGATAGTGGAGCATTAGGATTTGTTCAGTTTGACTCCACCCGCTACGCTGGCTTTACCGAATCACTAAGGATAGCGCATTATGCGGAGCAAAATGGAGTTATAATAGCGCCACACACGGCTCCGCAAATTCACGCACACTTGGTTTCGGCATTTGGAGAGGCCGCATTCGGCGCGGAATCACACGGAGGGCATGACCGTCATCCAATTCAGCATGGGCTTTATTCCGAATGTGCCCAAGCCAAGTCAGATGGCATGGTTCATTTGAATGATAAGCCGGGTTTTGGACTTGAGATTGATTTTGACTATGTCAAGTCGGTTTCTCCTGATAATCAAAATTAAGGTTTTCAAGTCAAAATGAAGTATAGATCTGGAAATTAAAATGTCTTGACGAGTGGCAGGCATAAATAGTGATGCCTGTGCCCCAAATGTAATACAGCCTTTAACTGGAAGAATTTATTTTGCAGTCAAAATTATACTTGATACTTATAAAAAACATGTTCCATCGGATTTATATAGTTGAGAGATGTTTGGTAGGACTTTTTTTAAAAAACATCGGCTTTTTCGGTTTATTTCTTTGACGTTTCAGCTGTACGATTGTGCAAGTCCCTATCAATGAAAGGCTTTTTTGGCTCAGTTTTCATTTGGAAGTTGTACACAGTATCTTTTAATAGCAACGACTCATGGTGTTTAATTTTTTTTAATTGGGTATAAACAAATATATTATTCCAGCAATGTATTTTAGTAATAAAAAACAATGACTTAGGAAAATTGCCCAAATTTTGTGCAAAAATATGACTCACAGCGGACTCCGCTGTTTGGCTTAAGTGAAGGTAGGATTTCAACAGAGTTATCCACATAATTGGTTCGAATGATAAAAGCGCGTGCATTGGTCGCACCACCAAGTTGCTAGGGTCGAATTTGGCTGACCGAAACTTTCAACTGCGGCCCCCTTGAAACTGGTTTGAAACGTGATGGAAAGCCGGAGGAATGAGCACTAGCAGAATACAAATACGCAAACAAAAAGTGGTTGCGGGGCGATCTATTAATTTAGCGCGCGGTGTTGAAGTAATTAGAGCAAATTTAGCAACATTGCCTGGAAAGCCCGGCGTTTATCGTATGCAGGATCCAAATGGTGATGCACTATACGTGGGTAAGGCCCGTAACCTAAAAAAACGAGTGGCGGCTTACACTAAACCTATGCGCATGCCTACGAGAATACAGCGTATGGTGGCTTTAACTTTTTCAATGGAATTCATCACCACACATACCGAGGCTGAGGCATTATTATTAGAGTCCAATTTGATAAAAAAATTGAGGCCGCGCTACAATGTATTGCTTAAGGATGATAAGTCATTTCCATATATTTTGATAACCGGTGAGCACGATTTTGCGCGAGTAGTCAAGCATCGTGGGGCCCGAAAAGAGCAGAAACATAGGGCTGGTCGGTATTTTGGTCCATTTGCTTCTGCAGGTGCCGTAAACAGAACAATTTCAACGCTTCAACGTGCGTTTTTATTACGTAATTGTTCTGATCATATTTTCGCAACGCGAATTAGGCCATGTCTTCAGTACCAAATTAAGCGTTGTGCTGCACCCTGTGTTGGCAAAATCACTAAAGAAGAATATGCTGCGTTAGTAGATCAAGCTCATGAATTTCTATCTGGGCGTTCGCACTGTGTTCAGCAAGCCTTGGGTGAGAAAATGCAGGCGGCAAGTGATGCTCGTGACTTCGAGAGGGCCGCCCAAATACGTGACCGTATTCGCGCTCTGACCCGAGTCCAGGCTCATCAAGACATAAATATTTCTGGGTTCGGTGACGTCGATGTAATCGCAGTTGCACAAGAGAGCGGCCATTGTTGTATACAAGTATTCTTCTTCCGAGGTGGTCGCAATTATGGTAACAGGGCATATTTTCCGAGTCACGACCGTGATGACCCACCAGAGCAGGTTTTGGCCGCATTCTTAGGACAATTCTATGAAAGAAGTCCGGCACCTAAAACGGTTTTACTTGGTATAAAGGTGCCAGAGCAGCAACTAATTGCTGAGGCAATCTCTCTGAGCGCCGGTTACAAGGTCAATATTGGGACTGCAAGCCGAGGAAGAAGAAAGAAACTTGCTGAGCATGCACTTACAAATGCTTGTAATGCGCTTGCTAGGCGTTTAGCTGAGCACGAAACACAAATCAGGCTTCTCGAAGAATTAGCGCAAAGGCTTGATTTGGAAGGACAGCTAAATAGAGTAGAGATATACGATAACAGCCATATACAAGGTGAAAACGCGGTGGGCGGCATGGTTGTTGCTGGTCCATCTGGATTTGTCAAAAATGCATATCGTAAATTCAATATTCGTTCAGAAAATGCTGCGACTAGCCGTTCAATAAGAAGTCGCGGTGGAGATGACTATGAAATGATGCGAGAGGTGCTCAAACGTCGGTTTTCTCGTGTCTTAAAAGAGGACCCAGAAAGACGCTCAGAGCAATGGCCTGACCTAGTTATTTTAGATGGAGGTAAGGGTCAATTATCAGTTGCGGAAGAAGTTTTTGGCGACTTGGGCATTGGAGATGTGGCTCTTCTTGCTATTTCCAAAGGACCTGATCGAAATGCTGGAAGAGAACAACTTCATATGCCTGGAAAGAATTCATTTATTATGCCGCCTCGTGATCCAGTGTTGCATTATCTGCAGCGGCTTCGTGATGAAGCTCATCGTTTTGCGATTGGCGCACACCGGAATCGACGTAAAAATTCTATCGTAATGTCACCATTAGATGAAATCGCTGGGATTGGGGCAAAACGGAAAAAAGCGCTCTTGATGCGATTTGGTTCTGCTAGGGGCGTTTCGGAGGCTGGCTTGTCGGACCTTGAAGCAGTCGAAGGTATAAGTGCGCATGTTGCAAAGAAAATTTATGACTATTTTCATGATGATGTTTAAGGTGGAATGAGGTCGGAGATTTTTTGATGTTTACCAATTTGCCCAATTTGCTAACTGTCTCGCGTATTTTTGTTATCGTGCCGTTGATAGCATTGCTTTATATCGAAGGGCATGTTCTGCGTTGGATAGCGCTGGGATTATTTACGGTGGCGTGTTTAACGGATTTCTTTGATGGCTATATCGCACGTTCAATGAATCAATTATCAAATTTTGGCCGCTTTTTGGACCCTGTGGCAGATAAACTTCTGGTGGTCGCAGTTGCCCTAATGCTTGTTGCTGATGGTCGTATTGACGGGTTTGTTGTGTTGGCAGCTCTTGTAATCATGATGAGGGAAATACTAGTTTCTGGTTTGCGAGAGTACCTGGCTGAATTAAAGGTTAGGCTGCCCGTCTCAAGTCTCGCAAAATGGAAAACTGTGATACAAATGATTGCGCTTGGGCACCTAATTATTCATGATGCCGGGCCAACCACTTATCCTACAATCTTAGTTGGTGAGACAGGACTTTGGAGTGCTTCTGTGTTAACTCTAATAACTGGATATGACTACCTAAGCGCCTCTCGTAGGCATTTGAAAGACGTGGGCTCGAGTAATTCGCACCGGAATGGGTGATTTAACATGAAACTTCTTTATTTTGCATGGGTTCGAGAACAAACGGGAGTTAACGAGGAGTATGTCACTCTTCCAAATGATGTGAATAATGTAGCTACCTTGATTGATTGGCTTCGTGGGCGTGGGCCACAATACGCCCGGGCATTTAACGATGTTTCTGCACTCCGGGTGGCTATCAATCAAGAACTTGTGGATTTTGATGCCAAACTCAGCGGGGACGAAGAAGTCGCACTTTTCCCCCCAGTAACCGGGGGATAACATGACAGTGCGTGTCCAAAAAAACGACTTTGACGTAAATGCCGAGCTGACCGCTCTCACTTTCGGACAGCACCATGTTGGAGGTTTGGTCAGTTTCATCGGTTTGGTGCGTGATTTCGGTGATCTGCAGTCAGTGGCTTCAATGACACTGGAACATTACCCCGGTATGACAGAGAAAATATTGGGCAAGATAGACTCTGAAGCGGCGGAGCGCTGGAGCTTATCTGCAAGTCTGATCATTCACCGCTATGGTTATTTGGAGCCTGGCGATAAAATAGTATTAGTGGCTGCCGCAAGTGAGCATAGAGTATCGGCATTCAATGCGTGTGAGTTTGTTGTTGATTGGCTTAAAACAAAAGCACCATTCTGGAAGCTTGAAGAAGGAAATGGTAATGCAAAATGGGTTTCAGCGCGCATGGATGACACCGCAGCATCTGCTCGCTGGTCAGGAAACAAGTGAATTAGCGCTATGCAGCATCCAGTGTGCCAGGGATTTCACGACGCACTTCTTCATCATAAGCTTCTAGTAGAGTTCGTGTAATTTTGGCTGGTGTAAAATTATATTGACCTATCTCCTTTACTGGGGTCACCTCTACAGCACTTCCTGTAAGGAATACCTCACTAGCATTGGCTAGTTCATCTGGCTCAATATGGCGCTCAATAACCTCATAACCAAATTTTTTTGCAAGAGCAATAACGGTTCGCCTCGTGATACCATTAAGAAAACAATCCGGCTTCGGTGTGTGCAACTTTCCATCAATAACGAGGAATATATTCGCTCCCGTTGCTTCCGCAATGTAACCCCGGTAGTCCAACATCAAGGCATCATTATAACCTTTCGCTTCTGCCGCATGTTTTGAGAGAGTGCAAATCATATAGAGACCGGTAGCCTTGGTGTCCGCGGGGATTGTTTCTGGATCTGGCCGCTTCCATTTTGACCATTGCATCCTAATGCCTTCCATTCGGGCATCTGCTGAAAAATATGCTGGCCACTCCCAAACAGCTACTGCAACATGTATCTTCGTGGCCTGAGCAGACACTCCCATTAACTCCGACCCTCGCCATGCAATGGGGCGAACATAACCATCCTTGATACCGTGATCAGCCACTACCGCATTACACGCATCATTTATTTCTGCCTCAGAGTACGGCATTTCCATGTCAAGTCGACGCGCACTGTAAAAAAGACGCTCAGTATGCTCATGTAGTTTAAAGATACGTCCCTCATAAATCCGTTCGCCCTCAAAAACTGCTGATGCGTAATGAAGAGCATGTGATAAAACATGAACCGTGGCGTCCTTCCAAGGCACCAACGTACCGTCAAACCAGATTCGTCCGGGGCGATCATCGAAAGGTTGGTCAAAAGTCATTTTATATCTCCCTTGTGTTTTTGGGCTATTTTACGGCCCCTCTACAAACACATTCAAAGGCTGTGAGCAGAGCGTGCTCCTTAACTTTTTATTTTACACAATACTTGAGGATAATCATTTCGTATTTAAAAAAAATGTGATTCGATGGTTAACACCATCAATGTTAAAAAGTGGTATAGTTATACCCATGAACTCAGATCTCGCACATATTCTTGTGGTCGACGATGATACGCGGCTACGCAACTTGTTGAAAAAATTCCTAAATGATAATGGGTACAGAGTTACGACCGCTGAGAATGCCGAATCGGCAAAAGATGTTCAAAGGTCAATTCAATTTGACCTTATGGTACTTGATCGCATGATGCCTGGCCTAGATGGGTTAACTTTCGCCCGAGAACTTAATCACAGAAATGCGGTGCCGATATTAATGCTTACTGCGATGGGCGAGATTAAAGACAGAATTGACGGCCTAGAGGCTGGCGTAGAGGATTACATCTCCAAGCCATTTGAGCCACGTGAGCTTCTCTTGCGGGTTAGGACTATCTTGCGGCGGTCTGAATTGAATAAAACGGATGTTGAGGACAAAATACCGTCGAGTGTGATGCTTGGTACGTTTTGTTTTGAGCCTAAGCGAGCCTTGTTAAGTAGCAAAAGTGGTTTGATTAAACTTACCTCTGCGGAAGCAAGTTTATTAACTGCATTAGCTGTTCGACCAGGTGAGGTGCTAACGCGGTTAGAATTAACGGAGGAATGTGATATTGCGGGCGGGGAACGTAGTATAGATGTTCAGGTGACTCGTCTTCGCCGTAAATTTGAAAAGGATCCAAAAACACCTCGCTACTTGCAGACGGTGCGAGGTCGTGGCTATGTGTTAAGGCCGGACTGAACAGATGAGTATTCACCCTATTTTAAATCTAGTCTTTCGTGTCAGGCCATTTTTTTTCCTTAAAAGGTTTCTACCAAAAACCCTACTCGGGCGTTCATTAATGATCATCGTAACCCCGTTGATCATATTGCAAGTGGTGTCCGCAATAATTTTCTTCGATAGGCATTGGGAGACTGTTACACGCCGGCTAACGAGTGCCATTGCGGGTGAGATAGGCTTCGTGATTGAAAAATTGACCTTGGATTTTCAAGGTCTCAATAAAGACGAAATTTTCTATCAATCACGTCGTCATTTTCTATTGGACATGAAATTCTTTCCAAACCAAGGCCTCCCTTCTGTAAATCAACACCACGTGGGCATTCTTGATAAGGCACTCGCAAAGCAACTTGCAGAACGGGTGCAATTACCCTTTGTCATTGATACTTCATCTTTTAAAGAGAGGGTATTGATACATTTACAAATGCCAAATGGTGTGCTGAAGGTTACGGCGCCTGGCGAGAGGGTTTTCAGCGATACTACTTACATTTTTATACTTTGGATGGTTGGAACCTCTGTGATTTTATTGGGTGTGGCCGCAGTCTTTATGCGGAATCAAGTAAAACCCATTCGCAGACTTGCGGCAGCGGCCGATGACTTTGGTAAGGGCCGCGAGATCAGTGCAGACATAAACATTGCGGGAGCAACTGAGGTTCGACAAGCAGGCATTGCCTTTAATTTGATGCGAGGGCGACTTCGTCGCCAAATGCGTCAGCGCACAGATATGTTATCTGGTGTAAGTCACGATTTGCGGACCCCATTGACCCGAATGAAACTTCAGCTTGAAATGATGGAAGGGGTTAGTGGAATAGAGGATCTAAAGTCAGATGTTACAGAAATGGAATTAATGATAGATGGTTATCTCGCTTTTGCGCGAGGAGAGGGTGATGAAATTGCGGAGCCCGTGGAAATCTCAGCTTTTGTAGAGGCTGTGGTTGCGGACTGGAAACGGAATGGAATAGAGATAGACTGCCACGTAGAGGGTAACTTTGAATTACCTGTAAAGCGTGAGGCGTTAAGACGTTGTTTGAATAATTTGATTGCTAATGCCTGTCGTCATGGCGAACACGTATGGGCTTTAATTGGCAAAAGACAGGGTATGATCGAAATCACAATTGATGATGATGGGCCTGGTATCCCAGAGGCTGATCGCGTTGACGTGTTCCGCCCGTTCCACAGATTAGATCAGTCACGTAATTCAAAAACTGGCGGAACTGGTTTGGGGCTAGCGATAGCAGAAGATATAGTTCGTGCCCATGGAGGCGATATTTCTCTGACTGATTCGCCTAGAGGCGGACTTAGAGCACGGTTGCGTATTCCGCAGTAGGTTCATGAGGGCCAGTTTTTAGGATTTAGATTTTGCATTAGGATTTTGGCTTGAAGGGTAAAGGCACCTTGAGTCGATTAATGAAACTCTTTCCGCGCCGTAAATTTTTGTCGAGGGTAGCCATAGTCAAGCTGTGATCTGGGTTATTATCAGTGAGCCAAGTGCGAAAAGTAGATGCCCATATAATGAGAAGCCCGTGGGTTTCAGCTACGCCGACTAGGCCAGTAGTCAAATGTCCAGAGGCGTTTAGCATTTTTGCCATTGACAGCAGAAGTGTTGGGCCAGTTGCTAAAACACTCATCGGGTCTAACGTAAGATCACGACTAATTCGAGCGAGGGCTGGCTTGTATTCCTGCATTGCCTCAAGGCGAAGCATTAGTACTTCAAAAATTCGGTCTCGGGCGGTATCCTGTTCAGAAAATTGAATTTCGTCGGCTAGGACTATTGAATCAATGTGGCGTTCAAAGATTGAAAGTATGGCTGTCTTGGAAGGACAATGGGCGCGCACAAGTGTTTGGCTTATTGATGTTTTTTCGGCAACTGCTTGGGTAAGG
>Ga0163109_10000221_pt1 | contig 46131 bp, 47 predicted proteins | sample CRUFie1St13metaG_FD_108704 | JGI IMG/M metagenome (GOLD analysis project Ga0163109, IMG submission 108704) | Marine microbial communities from the Costa Rica Dome - CRUD Field 142mm St13 metaG | ecosystem: Environmental > Aquatic > Marine > Oceanic > Photic zone | place: Costa Rica: the Eastern...
CAGGTTCAGGCGCTGCGCTCGCATCCCCACCTGCTGCAGGGATTCTTCGCCAGTGACATACAGCGCGACCTTATCCTGATCGGCCAGAGTACACATGATTTGCAGCAGCAGGGTGCTCTTACCCGCCCCGGGATTACCTCCCACCAGAATGACTGATCCCGGGACAAGCCCCCCACCGAGCACCCGATCTAGCTCTCCTATACTTGAGCTGAACCTGGGCAGGGCTTCCAGATCGATATCCGCGAGGGTCTGGACATCAGTTTTCTCCCCCGCATAACCCCGCTGACGAAAATCAGCCTTCGCGGCGGGTGAGCCAGAGCCGCCCAGGTTAATCTGAGAAAGAGTGTTCCAGACTTTACAGGCAGAGCATTGCCCCTGCCATTGACCATGTTCTGCGCCGCAATCAGTGCAAACAAATGCGATTTTGGTTTTAGCCATTTCTGCTTTCAGTCCGCTAGCAACACATACAAGAGCCTGAGTCTCAATCTGTATACGACAGACTCACCCGGGAGGTCACTTTGCAGAACAGCTCGTAAGAAATCGTGCCGGCTGCGCTGGCAACCTCATCGGCACACAAACCCTCTCCCCACAAAGTCACTTCGTCGTCGATCTGTGCATCATCAATTCCGGTCAGATCCAGCGTGATCATATCCATGGACACGCGACCGATGAGGCGGGTTCTGACCTTGCCACTGGAAGTGTGAACAAGAACCGGAGTGCCGTTACCGGCGCCGCGCGGATAGCCATCTCCGTAACCAATCGATACCGTTGCCATGCGCGTATCCCGCTCGCATACGTAGGTTGCCCCATAACCAATCGCATCGCCCGCTTTCAATTCACGAATGGCAATAATTCTTGATCGTAGTGTCATCACCGGATGCAGACCGAGTTCCTCCCCCGTCTGATCAGCCATTGGCGAGCTTCCGTAGAGCATCACACCGGGACGCACGTATTCCAGATGGGTCTCAGGCCATTGCAAGATACCCGCTGAAGCCGCCATACTGGTTTCGACAGTCTGCTGACCTTTACCGAGCAACTCGCCTTTCGCCTGAGCCAACCGTGCTCGCTGGTCTTCGGTAAACTGTGCGAATTCTGGTGTATTTGGGGCATCCGCACAGGCAAGATGAGACATCAACACCAGCTGCGTGCCCGGGTAGGCCCGTAATTTCAGATAAGCTTCAACCGCCTGTTCTTGCCCCAGGCCCAGTCGGTTCATGCCGGTGTTGTACTTAACCCACACTTTGCGACTGCATGAAAGCGCCTCTTCTGCCAGTACCTGATCAAGAATTGGAAGCTGATAGTCTGCATGGACAACAGTTTCAATGCGCTTGGCCATACATTCACGCAGCTCTTCGCGGGTCATAAAGCCGTTCAGCAGCAGAATCGGTAAATCTGGCTCTAGCTCGCGCAGGCACACCGCTTCGGACATGGTCGCGACCGCAAGACCGCTGAGCTTGATATGCGTACTGCTCAGGGCAGCAGCCGCTTCCGCCATGCCGTGACCATAGGCGTTGGATTTAATGACCGGATAAATCCCCGAGTTGGGGCTGTGGCCTCGAACCAGCGCCAAATTTTTTTTCAGCGCGGCAAGATTGATCGTAGCCCAGGCACGCCTGCTAATCAGGGTCATGAGGCGAATTTCCGGATCAGGGGTCGACAGTCAGCCATTATGAATTACAGACCATGGGTGTAGCTGTCGTCATAGCGCGCTTGCGTGTGATTCTCGAACCGAGTGTATTGTCCAAGAAAACTCAGTCTTACCGTGCCTATCGGACCGTTGCGCTGTTTGCCAATAATGACCTCAGCGATGCCTTTATCTAATGTATCTTCGTTGTAAACCTCGTCGCGATAAATAAAAGCAATCACATCAGCGTCTTGCTCAATCGCGCCAGATTCACGCAAATCTGACATGACCGGACGTTTGTTGGGCCTTTGCTCCAGACCGCGATTGAGCTGCGACAGCGCAACCACCGGGCACTGAAATTCTCTGGCGAGCAGTTTCAGAGAGCGCGAGATTTCGGAGATTTCGTTGACCCGATTTTCCGAGGTTCCCTTGATCTGCATGAGTTGTAGGTAGTCCACGACAATCATGCCCAGCGGCGAGCTGTGTTCGCGTACCACACGACGCGCTCGAGAGCGCATCTCCATCGGGCTGACTCCCGCGCTGTCATCAATGAACAGGGGGCGGTCCTTAAGTTTGGCGATGGCATTAGTCAGCTTAGGCCAATCTTCGTCGCCCAGCTTGCCGGTTCGGAGTTTTCCCTGGTCAATGCGACCAATAGAAGAGAGCATTCTGAAGATCAGGCTCTCTGCCGGCATCTCAAGGCTAAAAACCAACACCGGCTTGTCACCCGCCAGCACCGCGTGTTCGACGAGATTCATCGCGAAAGCAGTTTTCCCCATGGAGGGCCGGCCCGCCACGATGACAAGATCAGACTTCTGCCATCCTGACGTCATTGCATCGAGATCTGTATAACCGCTCGGCAGACCAGTCAGTTCGCTCTCGGCGCTGTATAGCTCATCAATACGCTCAACAACGGCGCTCAGCAGGGGATTGACAAATTCGGGGCCAGAATTGGTCGGACGCGCATCGGAGATGTTGAATACCTGCTGCTCCGCAGCATCTACAACCTCGCCTGCGGATCTTCCGCCGGTGTTGTATCCTGAATCAGCGATACCGTTGGCCACCGTGATAAGACGCCTCAGAATGGCGCGCTCGCGGATAATGTCGGCATAAGCCAGTATATTGGCCGTGCCCCGAGCGTTGCCGGCAAGCTCACCGAGATAATCGAGGCCTCCGGCAGCATCCAGTTCGCCCAGACTGTTGAGCGCGTCTACCAGAGTCACGACATCAATGGGACGATTGGCCTCCGCTTGGCTAACCATCACCTGATAAATGAGTTGATGTTCCGTCCGGTAGAAATCCGCGGGCAACAGCACATCTGCCACGCTGTCCCATTCAGCGCGGTCCAGCATCAGACCACCAAGGACCGCCTGCTCCGCCTCCACCGAATGCGGCGGGACTTTCAAAGTTGTCAGATTTGACTGCTGACTTGCAGGCGCAATGGGATCGCTGGATTCGAAGGATTCAGACATGTCACCCCGACTTTGTTGGCTAGGCTAAATAAAGCACCATTCTGTTACGTCAGAATGGTGCTTTATTTATTTTCCGAAAGCAAACCACTTCAGGTGGCCTGCTGCAGCATCAGGACTCTGCTTCGTCGTCTGAGACCTCAGGGGCCTCATCTATGGTCTCGGATTCTGATTCTTCTACCTCTTCGATGATACTGCCATCGGCGGACACGTCAGCTGTCGACTGAAGACCCACCACACTGACGGTGATCTGTGCAGCTACGTCGTGACCCAGATCGATCGTGAGGTCTGTTGTGCCAAGCTCTCGGATTACGCCATGTGGCATCAGGACTTCGGCCTTGGATACGTCACTGCCGGCCTGAGCATTCAGGGCATCGGCAATCTCGCGCGTACCCACAGACCCGAATAGTTTGCCTTCGTCACTGGCATTCACTTCGATAGTCAGGCTTGCCCCTTCAACCTTCGCGGCACGAGCTTGTGACGCAGCAACCTTTTCATTGTGCGCCGCCAGCAGATCGGCTTTGCGCTCTTCAAATTCCACCAAGTTGGCCTTGGTTGCCGGAATCGCCTTGCCCTTCGGAAAGAGGAAGTTGCGAGCGTAGCCCGCTTTCACACTGGCAGTATCACCAATCTCTCCCAGTTTGCCGATTTTTTCCAGCAAGATAACGTTCATGTCATTTCCCTCGTCTTCTTAATAGCTTCACGTGCCGCCTTGCAGCCGTGAGCGAATATCAAACCAGCTATCTAGTAGCGCCAGCAGCACAACGAGCTGAACGGCGGCCGGCAGCATCAGCACGATGTAGAAAGTCACCAGCAGCATGACGGGCAACCTCCGCATTGATACCACCGCGTGAATCAGCGCGATACCGGCAAACACCAGTGGCATCAAAAAATATAACGTCCAGGATTCCGGAACAATCGTTCCTGAACCGGCGAGCAGCACTACCGCGATCAAGCCGAGGGCGACATGTCGCTCGATCCTCAGGCCATGGAACTCCATCCGGAAACCGCCCGGATTGAAGAGTAGCGCCTGCATCCATCGCGCCGTCATCAACAGCAAGACGGCAAGAAACATGTACACGGCGCCAATCACGCTAAGCATCACACTGCGAACTGCGTCTAGCTGCAAATCCTGTGAATTGCCTGTCCGAACATACTGTTCCAGCTGGGCCATCAAGGCATCGATAACCGCTGGCTGGAAACGAAAATACACCTCCACGGCGATCCCGACTGCGATTGCAGCCAACAGGGTCATTTCCCAAGACTCTGTTTCCCTGAGCAACAGGGCAAGCCCAGTGATTCCAATCAGCATGATTAGCGGAACCACATCGCCTGCTACCGCCCATGCTCCCAAAGGCAAAACAGCCCAGGCAAAAACAATGCCCGCATCCTGCAGGCCTTTCCGCAGCGCTATCAGTCCAACCACAACGGGGTTGAGCAAATTAACCAGCGGAATCAGACCCAACAGCATTACCGCTACCATGGCCTGTCTGCGACCGGTCATGACGTATTTAGCAAGACCGCGCATCATGTTTCTGACTTAGACCTGATGACTGTCCGTGTAAGGAATCAGCGCCAAGTATCTCGCTCTCTTGATTGCTGTTGCCAGCTGTCGCTGATAGCGCGCTTTAGTACCAGTAATACGGCTGGGAACGATTTTACCGGTCTCAGACACGTAGGCTTTCAGCGTTTCCAGGTCTTTGTAATCGATCTCTTTCGTGCCTTCTGCTGTGAACTTGCAGAACTTACGACGACGGAAATAACGAGCCATAACTTGTTCCTATAAAAACGTTTGAGTGCTTACTCTTCGGTCGGCGTCTCTTCGGCAGAGCCCTCTGTCTCAGCGGGAGCCTCCGGAGCTGCTTCTTCTGCGGGAGCTGCTTCTTCAGCGGGAGCAGTTTCTTCAGCGACAGCTGCTTCTTCAACGGCAGCTGCTTCAGCTGCAGCGGTCGCCGCAGCAGCCGCTTCCTCTTCTTTGCGTTTGTGCTCAATACGCGCCTTGCGCTCTTTGGACTCGCGTTCTTGCTTGAGAATCAGAGACTCCTCAGTCACGGCTTCCTTGCGCTTGATCACCAAGTTTCGGAGGACAGCATCGTTGTAGCGGAACAGCGTCGACAATTCTTCAAGCGCCTCACCGCCGCATTCGATGTTCATCATCACGTAATGCGCTTTGTGGATCTTATTGATCGGATAGGCGAGTTGTCTGCGTCCCCAGTCCTCGATGCGATGGACGTTACCGCCGCTGTCTGCCATCAAATGGGTGTAGCGCTCAATCATTCCGGGCACCTGTTCTGACTGATCAGGGTGCACCAAGAATACCACTTCATAGTGTCTCATAGAGACTCCTTCTGGTTCAGGTCTCCCAACTGACGCCGGCGCGCGTGGTGAGACAAGGAGTGATGTTTGTGCTGAGTCAACGGTCGGTTGCACTCAAGCCAGTAAAAAGAGCCGGCATCCTACAGAAACAGAGCTATGGATGCAAGAAATCCGGTCTAAAAACGAGTTCTGAAGCTGGTCCAAAGCCACAGATGTCGGATTCGGCTCTCTAGCTGAGCCCCCCAGGAGCACCGTTGAAAGCCGTGTCACTGCGTGTGTTCTGCTACAGCTGCGCATTCGCGTGGCGCGTCATGGTTAATTTCGCCGCTGGCGCACGGCCTCGAACAATACCACCCCAGTCGCTACCGAAACATTTAAGCTGTTTATCGCGCCGGCCATCGGGATACTGATCAGAAAATCGCACTTTTCCTTGGTGAGGCGCCGCAGTCCGCGACCTTCAGAGCCCATAACTAGGGCAACAGCACCACGCAAATCCTGTTCGTACAAGCCCGAACCGGCGTTGTCGTCGGTACCAACCAGCCACACCCCCTGCTCTTTTAACTGCGTCAGCGTCCGCGACAGGTTTGAGACCACGAAAAGCTCGACCGTATCGGCAGCGCCGCTGGCCACTCTCCGAACGGTTTCATTGAGCCCGACCGCCTTGTCTTTGGGAATGATGACTGCGTTAACCCCAGCCGCATCCGCCGAACGCAGACAGGCACCCAGATTGTGAGGATCAGTGATTCCATCCAGTACCAGCAAAAAAGGCGGCGCATCAAGCCCATCAAGTTGCACTAGAAATTCTTCCCATCCTCTCTGGCCGCGGCTTCGCTCCGCACCTGCCAATTCGACCGCAACACCCTGATGCACATGCGAATACATGCGATATAGCTCCCTCGCGTCCAGCTCGACAAGTTCGATCTCACTGGCTCTGGCGAGATTACGCACTGTATTAAGGCGATTGTCTTCGCGATTACGCTTCAGCAAAATGCGTCTGGCGGAATGTGGGTTCTGTTTCAGTAATTCCAAAACGGCATTGATACCGGTTACCCAATTACTACTCTTAGACGTAGTCATGCAAATGCGCCTCAGCGCGATTTCCGTGTGCGGGTTTGCTTGTCAGCAGCATTTCTACCAGCTGTTTTGCCACGCTGACTGTCACCGGCTTGGCTCTTTGCGGCTGCCCGAGTTCCGCCTTTCTTTCGCGCCTTCGCCGAAACTGTCTGTTTTTTCGTTTTTCTCTTCTCGGCAGTCTTTGCTGACTTTCCAAATGTTATGCGCGCTGGTTTACCGGATCCGCTGCGCCTGTCAGCTGACTCCTTGCTGCTGGTTGTGCGCTGTTTACCCTGATTTGTCTTTGTCTTTGTCTTTGACTTTGTCTTTGACTTTGACTTTGTACCGACTTTGCCAGCCTTTAGCGACTGGCGCAATTCTCCTGTAGAGGGCCTTAGACTTTTGCTACCAACCATCTGCAGGTCAATCTTTTTTTCTTCCAAATCTACTCTGACAAGGCGAACCGTTACGCTGTCTCCCAGCTGGTAGGCCAGGCCAGAACGCTCACCAAGCAACAGGTGCCGCACAGGATCAAAGTGATAGTAGTCGTTACTCAACTCGGTGATGTGAACCAAACCCTCCACAAAGTAGTCATTGAGCTCAATAAACAAGCCAAAACTGGCCACCGAAGTTATCGTGCCGTTAAATTCGTCACCCACACGATCTTGCATGTACTCGCATTTCAGCCAGTCAGCAACGCCGTAACTGGCAGCATCCGCCCGCCTCTCAGCTGATGAACACAGCTCTCCAAGTCGATCTAGTTCGGCAAACTCATACGGATAGACGTCCGCTCTCGATAAGGTCTTCTGCTCAGGATGAGCCTTCAGCGACACGGATTTCCTGTTGTGTATGAGAAACCGGATAGCGCGATGAACAAGCAGGTCAGGGTAACGACGTATCGGAGAGGTGAAGTGGGTGTATTTGGCGAAATTCAAACCGAAGTGACCACAATTTTCCGGGCTGTAAACCGCCTGCATCATGGATCTGATCAACTGAGTCTGCAGTAAATGCCGATCAGGCCGCTCCGCGATTTGCTGGAGCACTTTTTGATAATCACCCGTTGTCGGCTTGTCTCCTCCGTTCAAATACAGGCCCATTTCACTCAGAAAATCGCGCAAGCTGTCTAATTTGTCTTGGTTCGGGCCTTCATGGACACGGTAAAGCGCCGGCAGCTTTGCATTTTCAAGAAGGTCCGCTGCCGCAACATTCGCGCAAAGCATGCATTCTTCGATCAGACGATGCGCATCATTCCTCACCACCGGCACAATCTCTCTGATCTTTCTGTCTTTCCCGAAAACCATCCGTGTTTCCGTGGAATCGAAATCCATTGCACCACTGCGATCTCGGCTTCGCCGCAGGCTGTGAAAAAGCGCATATAGCGTGTCGAGCGGTTCAATCAGGCCGCCGTGCCGCTGGCGAAGTTTTTCCCGGAGCCTTAATTCGGATGCGGTATTCGCGGGCTGAAGCATCGCCGCCACATCCGTATACGTCAGTCTGGCATGTGAATAAATGATTGCCTCATAGAACCGGTAAGCCTCCAATTCCCCGTCTGCCGAGATACGCATTTCGCTGACCATAGCCAGTCGGTCTCTTTGCGGCTTCAGGGAACACAGCCCATTCGACAGCTTTTCGGGCAGCATCGGAATCACGTGGCCAGGAAAATACACCGACGTGCCGCGATTGCTGGCTTCAGCATCCAGCGCGGACCCAAGCTTCACATAATGGGACACGTCGGCAATCGCGACAAAGAGTGTCCAGCCTCCGTGGCGGGTCCTCTCTGCATACACGGCATCATCAAAGTCCTTCGCATCCTCGCCATCAATGGTAACGAACTGACGGTTACGCAAATCAAACCGCCCAATGGTGTCTTCAGCAGACACCTCCTGGCCGAGTGCTCTGGTTTCTTTTTTTACTGCTGTTGTCCAAAGGTGAGGGATTTCAAAACTTCGCAAAGCAATGCCGATTTCGATCCCCGGTGTCGCGACATCACCGAGTATTTCGGTGACCTCGGCCAGTGCCTTGCGACGCTTGGAGGGATAGTCGGTGATCCGCGCGACCACGAACTGTCCGTCAGTGGCGCCGTGCCGGTGTTTATCAGGAATGATGAGTTCATGGGGGATCCGTTTACTGTCAGGCACGACAATGCCGAAACCCGACTCCTCGTAATAGCGACCCACAATCTCCTCATGGCGGCGTTCGAGAATTTCAGCCACGGAGCCTTCCTTGCGTCCGCGGCTGTCAATGCCCGTCACCCTGGCCATGACCCGATCTCCGTCAAAGAGCCTGGCCATTTCGTTCGCGCTTAAATAAACATCCTCAGACCCATCTTCCGGCTCAAAAAAGCCATAGCCATCCTTCTTGCCGATGACCTTCCCGGGTGTCAGATCCATATGAGACGGCAAGCCAAACGCGCCTTTTCGATTACTTATGAGCTGACCATCTCGGGTCATCGCGATAAGTCGTCGCTTTAAGGCTTCATGCTGATCTACATCACGCAGGCTAAGCAGCATAAACAACTCATCGAGCTCCAACGGTGTTCCCGCTTCCTCGAGTTTCTCGAGTATGAATTCTCTGCTGGCTATGGGGTTGTCGTACTTTCCCGCCTCTCGCTCGGAGAAAGGGTCACCATCGGACTTGGCACCAACACGTTTGAAGGTACTTTTTTTGACAGGTTTTGGCATAGATTTTTATTCTCGGACCGCAGACTGCGACGAATCAGCAGAACTCAGTCTCACAGGGATGAAGCAGGATATTGTCGTGAATTAACGGGAGGGCGGCCTACCCTTGGTGATTACCCTGCGACGATGGAAATTCAGTAAAATGTTCTGGTAAATAGATCGGCTAGAGTTGCGCCCGGGAAGATCATCGTTATTTGATCCAAAGATGCTGGTTCATATAAAGTTAGGTGAGTAGAACCTGAAATAATACCTACATCTTACTTCACAAAAATGACTCCACCTCGCTGTTTCCAACCAAAAGCACGCTACAGAATAATGACTTTTTCTTTGCTGCCATGTATGGACGGAATCAGGTGTGAGGCGGGGCGAGGATCGCTTCTCTGGGTATCGTACCAGAGCAGACCTACTTAAAGATATTTAAAAAACGGCTTTCCTTTGAAAAATTACCTTCAGACTAGTTAGTCTGTGAGATGAGATTATTGGATAGGGAAGCAGATGTCTTCGGTGATGAAAACCAAAGTAATCGCTCTATTAGTTTTATTGGCGTAATTAAAAAAGGAAATTAATACAAGTGAGTTCGACTGTCTTAATCACTACGGCTAATCAACCACCAAAGGGTGTTCCTTTTCTGAAGATGACCGATGCAGCTATTCGATGTGTAACTGCAAAAGCGTCAGTATATTTCTGGGCAGCACAGGGGATAGAAAAGATTGTTATTGCTGATGCCACTGGCGGAACTCTTCTTGATAATAACGAAGTGTCGCTTTTAAAACAGATTAGTGTTGACGTCGAGCAAATCTCTTACTACCAAGACGAACAACAACTAAGATTAAAAGGCAAGGGATATGGTGAGGGAGAGCTACTCAGTTTTGCTTTAGAAAATTCAATTACTTTGGAAAGTGAGGATAGTTTTTTTAAGTGTACCGGCAAGGTTTATTGCCGAAATTTTAAATCAATAATAAACATGATTAATCACAATAAACTCCAAAGTATTTTTTGGCGTCACCTGGGTGAAGGAGGGTCATTGCAACAGTGGGCTGATATTCGTTTCTACTATACGACTAAAGAGTTTTGTCAAGAAAGCCTCATACCAGCATACAAAAAAGCTAATGATCTCGAGGCAGCGGCTGAATACTTTGTATTTCACCTCCTTAATGAAAAATTAATAGCAGGGAAAGCCCCGAGACCGCTTCTATCTGGTTTTGAAGGTGGTACTGGTAAACAATACTTTGATTCTAGTTTAGGAGTATTAGATGAAAATTGCCCTTGCTGGGTAAGTACTTGACACAGCAACTTTACACACTGATGGGCCGGATATCTGATTGTTTCACCTCGTTGTTTCAGTTTTTGTAACCCATGCCTTGCCATATCTAAAGAGCGACATGGATCGTAAGCCATGGCTTCTGTGCGACTTATGGGCGGCACCAATGAAAAGTCAATCTGTCATCTGTCCCATGTATTCTAAACAACTATGTACTAAGAGGGCTGGATCAACATTCATACACTCATAATTTTTATTTTCAGAGCATGGTTCTCTAACGCAATATTGGCACTTGGCGGTATTTTCAACGCTTAACTCAGCGCCCAAAACTTTGGGGGGTAGACAGCCTGGTATCACGAGAGATGGCGTTCCTACGGCTTGGGCTAACCATTGTGTGGAAGTAGCTACGGTTACCACCAAATCAGTTGAGCGCAACATTTGCAAGGTTTTCAGTATATGTTGAGAACCATCAAAACGAGACCAGACATGAAAGCCAGATTCCTCCAACAATTTCATCAATTCGACGTGATTCGGATATTCTTTATTTTTGCCACTGCCAACATGGTTGACTGCAACAATCTTTTTACCTTGGGCCAGTTCAGACAAAGCTGTATCTGCTTCGACATCAAGCGTCATATCGTATTCACCCTTCAGCGAGCAACAGTGGAGGAGGAAAAAGCGCGCATAATTTTCAAATTCCGTAAAAGTGTCCCACCACTCCCCGCTCCAGCATCTCATATTTTCGAATGTGCTTTCTAAAAAGTTTGTTCCTTGAAAATAGGATGGATCCGCACCTCCTGAAATTATATCTTGGGTAATTTCTGCAGTGCTTTTGGAAACAAAATTGCCTTGCACGTTTAATCCAATCTCTCGCAGATAAGTTGCTAGAAAGCATGGCATGAACCAAGTATCTAAACAGTAAATTTGATCATATTCTCTTTGCGCCAAAAAAAATGCGAGCGAAGAAAAGCTAGTTATCGCTTTTAACGGATCATCAGGCCACTGCTCCTTGCCAACTGCAAGGACATCACTGATCTCCGGACAAAGATCAGCAAGCTCAACCCCAGCCCCAAAGGTCAACACGTCAACACTGTTCGAGGGATCTTTCGCCTTGATCATCCTGGCGGCAGGGATAAGAATATTTGCGACGTCACCAAGCCCCAAGAGCCTGATTATAAGAACATTCAAAAGTAGTGCCCTCGTCTTTCAATCATGTTTACTCTGAAACCAGAATAGAGCCGGGAGGGTGCTGATCATTTGTAGTGGTGCCCAGGGGGAGACTTGAACTCCCACGTCCCAAAGGACACTAGCACCTGAAGCTAGCGCGTCTACCAATTCCGCCACCTGGGCAAGGCTCAGTGCTAGGCACACTGTGAGTGCGGACTATCGGACCGATAGGCCATGCGAACAAGGGGCGAAACTCTAACCACCAGAGCCATCTCTGTCAACTTCCACGAAATTCATTCAGAATGAAACAGTTGTCGGCCCGTTCGCCGGCAATCTGGAGACAAACATGAAACCAATAAAGTTACTGGTCACTTTTCTCACATTGCTCAGCTTTAACCTCACAGTCCCTCGGGCGCAAACAGAAGCTGAAGCGGCACTCCAGGCGATACAGCAGCTCCAGGCTGTCGATCTGGCTGTTTATCAGACAGAAGAAGCCAGACAGGGAGCCGCGGCTGACAGGCTTCATCTGTACGCGATCGATAATTTCACCCTTGCCAAATATGAGAAAGCCGGCGGCTCTTTAGTAGCCAAATGGGAAGGAATCCGGGGAGGTGCTATCAGCCATCTCAACAGCTGCTTCGCTGAAAAAACCCAACTCTATTGTGCTAACTCCAACTTCCCTGAGCTGCCCATGGCCAGCTCTGTGGAAGTCTTTGCTACCGATTCTCTTCAGCACACACACTCGCTGAGTCTTGGCATCATGGACGAGGGCTCTTTGACCTGGTTTGATCGTCTGGGCGACGGCTGGTTGGCGGGCTTTGCCCATTACGATGGGCAGGGCGGCACCGAGTTCAAAGACCACCGTTTCGCCACGATTTACCGCTACGATCAAAGTTGGCGCCGACTGGGCGGATGGATGATACCGGATTCGGTCACCCGCCGGATGCAGCCCTATGCTGCATCCGGCGGTGCCCTGGGTGCTGACGGCTTGCTCTATCTCAGTGGCCATGACAGGCCAGAGATTTATGTCCTGGCCGCTCCCCGCATGGGACCCAAGCTGACTCATGTGGCGACCATTTCGGTGGACATCGAGGGGCAGGCTATTGCCTGGGATGACAATGCCGAGCGTGTGCTGATAGGCATAAGCCGTTCTTCTAAAGAAATAAGAACCTTCCAGATTCCGCCGGTGGTGCTGCCCGCCGGTTTGTTCAGGCTGACCGAGGTCAATTTCTCGTTGTAGACACCTCAGGGCTTGTCTCCTCTCAGGCCAGCCAATCTAACATGACTCATCCATCGTTTATCCAAGCGAGACCAAACTGAAACTTCAGGTCCTTGGCGATGCGCATCTCAGTAATCGGAGCAGGTCTGTCGGGCTTGAGCTTTGCTCATTCCTCGCGACGCTTCGCTGATATTCAGCTGTTTGAAAAATCCCGCGGCGTAGGGGGGCGGCTCGCCACGCGACGTGCGGCAGATCACGAGTTTGACCATGGCGCGCAATTTTTCACCTGTCGCGCTAAATCACTTGAGTCTTTGCTGAAAGACGACGACTTTCAGTCAGTGGTCTCTGAATGGCAGCCCAAACTTGTGACACTCGCGCCAGGCTCAGGGACTTTTAAACGCACGTGGTTCGAGCCGCATTATGTGGGCGTGCCAAGCATGACAGCGTTTCCGAAACGGCTCGCAGGCGATCTAGCTATTTCTTACTCCACGCAGGTTCAGAAAATTAGCCGGTGTCGACATGGTTGGCAGCTCAAAGACGAGAGTGATGCTGAGCTGGGGGTGTTTGATTGGGTAGTGTCTGCCATGCCGGCACCGCAAGTTGACATGCTGTTTGGCACCAGATTTAGTGAACACCGATCAGTAACCGAGGCACAGCTGTCACCTTGCTTCGCCTTGATGGTTGCCCTCAAAGATCGTCTCCAAGTGAACTTTGAAGCGGCAGTGGTCCGACAATCACCGATCTCCTGGTTGGCGATCAACAACAGCAAGCAATCCCGCAGCGCACCCTCGAGTCTGGTGGTGCACAGCAGCAATGAGTGGGCCACTGCTCACATTGATGAAGAGCCCTCTGTTATTGAAAACCAGCTCCTGCATGCGCTTAATCAACTTATCGATCCTAGTTTACTGTCAATACAGGAGATGCATCTACAGCGATGGCGTTACGCCAAAGTGGAGAAGGCCATCGGCAAAGAGTTCCTAGTGGACGAGGAAAACCGGCTGGCAGCAGTTGGTGATTGGTGTCTAGGTAGCAGGGCGGAGGATGCGTTTGTCAGTGGTCACGCGCTAGCGGAACATCTGGCGAGAAACTTAAGTGGGAGTCAGGGGTGCTCTTCCACTGTAAAGTCGAACGTGCCTGAATAGACAGTTGGATTGTCCGCAATTACCGTTGTCCATTCGACGGTGTAATCACCTGGCTTGAGCGGGTCGAGTATCTCGATCATCAGATCATCAGCGGCCATGGTGTGCATTCCCCTTAATTGATGCTCGCCGTTCGGGCCTACCAATCGCAGAGCGCTTTGATCAACGGTCGGAAGATCCTCAAAATAGAGTCGCAAAGTACGCGGTGCTCTGATGAGAGTAGCGCCCGCCTCAGGTTCAGAGTCGAGCAAAGGTGAATGAGATATGGCCGACCCACAGGCTGCAAGGGTTGCAGTGATTACTAGGAAAGCGAAGAGTGAGATGAGTTTTTTCATGGGGTTTTGAGAAGGATTAACCATGTCAGCGCACTCGAAACCGAGCTATCAGGAACATATCCGGTCTGTTGACCAGAAGCGGTGCCAGAGAACGACAGATCAGTGTCGATCGCGCTCCGCCTGCACTTTAGCCAGTTCGCGTGCGAACTCTTCCAGCTTAGCGCGAATTTCTTCTTCTTTAAGCTGACGCAGAAAAAGCTTGTCTCCATCGACGCCTTCATCCGGCAATAAATCGAGGGACTCGTTAGTGATGATTTCTGCAGTTTTTGACATGGCTTATTCTTCCCAGTCTCTAAGTGCACACCCGGTCAGGTGGGTAATTATAGCGCTGCTTTTCTAACGTGTTCGTGCTGTTTGGCTAATCCCGGCAGGGTGTGTTGGCAAGGTCGAACACGGATCAGATTTAACCGCAACATATAGGGTATGGCAAACCAAGTCAAACCATATGTGGTAGATTTTTGACACCTTGTGCAGCGACACAATCATGAATTACAAAATAACTTAATCAATCCGGATACTTACAAGCATGGACATCATAATTCATGTAGGCAGATAAAGGACATCCATATGTTAATAATTAGGGTGTCCTTTATCTTATGGAGCGCCATATTGACCACATCGCGGCAAAAGCCTCCGACTTGCTTTTCATCGGCACTGTGAAGATTTCGAATTTTTCTGGATAGCTGGCCACAGACTAAGACAAGCCGCTAGTGGTACGCGAACGATCTCGAACGAGCAATCGTATAAGTGATGGGTTTTAGGTAAGCGGGTGCGTGGAGTGTTTCGTGGTTGAAATCAACCTACGCCGCCGAACAAGCGTCGGGCGGGCATTCGACCGCGGATCCATTTATCGGGATACTTGAACTTCTCACCGGATTTCATGCGATGCTGATGGAAATTAATCAGTGCTGCTTCACTGCCCGCAGCCTGCGCATAATAACGATTAAAGTGCTGCACCGCATCCAGCCATGAATCTGGACCGATTCCAATTTCCGACAGTACACCGGTTCCGTCACGCAGACACGCCAGTGCTTTCTCCTTGTCAGATCGCGGCATGGACAACGCCTTGGCAGTACTTGTAAGTACTTCCACATAGCTCCGCTGGGAGATATGTAACTTGTCACCGGAGCAACCCGACATTTCATTAATAGTGAATAGGTCCGATTGCGAGCTCGCGGCCTGTCTTCCCAACAAATGCTTCGCTGCTCGGCGCGTTAACAATCTATGTTGTCGATAGCTGCGATTTTTCACTTTCTTGGCCTGCTCGATCAGGCGTTCCTGGATAGAAGTGAAGTCACTGTTTTCCAAGGAATGCGAAATACCAGCTCTGATGGGATTCAGATCAACATAAGCCATACACGTTACCAGCGCCTTTTCATCGAGCAAAGCCTGACTTTTGAAGCGACCCTCCCAGAATCTGCCGGTGCAGTCATCCTCTCGGTTCGCGCGTCGGGCAAGTGATTCATTCAGGCATCTCATAAACCAGCTGATATCGCCCAAGCGCGAACGCCACTCATCAAGTCTGACCCGAAGTTGTTTCTGAGCTGCTTTTGATTTGCGATTCAAATGCAGTGTTTCAACCAGTTTGGCGTTATTGGGGAATATAGCGGTCCAGCGCCTGATCACATCGTCGTCTGACCATTGCCTCAGCTGATCTAGATTAACGTGCAGCACTAGGTGGTAATGATTGCTCATGACAGCATACGCACAGACGTCAATTGCGAAACTTGCTGCCAACTCCTTGATGCGAACCACCAACCACTGCTTGCGATGGTCAAAATTCCTGCCACTCACCTGATCATCTCCGCACAGATACGCGCGCCTCACGCATCGCGAAACGCAATGATAGTAAGGGGTTTCAGACAGGGCTATCTGCTGTGAGCGAGCGCGGGTCACGTTTGCCTATTACACCGAATATTCCGATTGAATCTTTTCATGCGCTCAGCAATGACGCATCATTTCTAAAGGACGTCAGATTGTAGAGACTTTCGAATACTATGCAAGGCTCGACGCTCGGGTGGCACAGCGACACGACCTTGCGTGGGGCGTTCAAGGACAAACAGCCAAAGGAAAGAATGATGAGAATCGGAATTGATCTCGGTGGAACAAAAATTGAAGGGATCATTCTTGATCAGTCCGGCGTCGTCCTTGAAAAAATCCGCATCCGGACGCCTGTGCAAGAATACAAGCAAATTCTGAACGCCATCACATCGGTAGTGACTGAGCTGCAAAGCAGAGCAGCATCCAGACTGCCAGTCGGCATCGGGACACCGGGTAGTCTCAGCCTGAGTTCAAACACAATGAAGAATTGCAACTCCATCAGCCTGAATGATCAGCCATTAAAAACAGACATAGAAACCAAACTCGGCTACGAAATCCGCCTCGAAAATGACGCGAATTGTTTCGCGCTGTCGGAAGCCCGCCATGGTGCAGGATCCGGCGCGCACTCTGTCTTTGGCGCGATACTCGGCACGGGTACCGGCGGTGGTATCGTCATCAATCAGCAGCTCTTGACTGGGCCAAACAGTATCGCCGGTGAGTGGGGGCATAACCCCGTCCCCGACTCAGTTCTGCAACTGATGGGGGACGAACGCAAGTGTTACTGCGGACGGTTCAACTGCATCGAAACTGTTCTGTCTGGCAGCGGCATGAGTCAGACGCACAAGGAAAGGTCCAAGCAATCTCTAAGCCCCATGGAAATCGCAGAGGCTGCCGCATCGGACGCTTCGGCGAGAGAAACACTGGAAATTTATTGCGCTCAGTTGGCACGGTGTTTGTCCACGGTGGTCAATCTGTTGGATCCCGACGTGATTGTGCTTGGTGGTGGCCTATCCAATATCCCACTGCTGTATGAGACAGTCCCTGCGCAAATGTTAGGCTATGTGTTTAATGGCGCTATATCTACGCGTTTATCGCCTCCGAGTTTCGGCGACGCCAGCGGAGCGCGGGGCGCTGCCTGTCTGTGGCCGGTCGGGAAGGGCTCAGACCTCGAAAGGATGTCTTAAGGTGATGGTTTCTTCCCGGTCCGGACCCGTCGAAATGATATCAACAGGGACTTCGATAGTTTCCTCGATAAATCGAATATAAGCACGGGCATTGGCTGGCAAGTCCTCCAATTGCTTCGCACCGACTGTCATCTCAGACCATCCAGGCAAATCAACATAAATGGGTTTCAGGTTTTCAAACCTGGCGCAGTCCATCAGGCTGCCTGACATAGCGTCCACCCCTTCGTACCCGACACAAACCCGAACCGTTTCCAGACCATCCAGCACGTCCAGCTTGGTCAGGCATATTCCGGACACGCTGTTAATACGCATCGCCAGCTTCACAGCAGCAGCATCAAACCAACCGCAACGTCGGTCCCGGCCAGTCGTGGCGCCCTTCTCATGGCCTACAGTGGCTAGGTGTTGTCCGATTTCACCAAACAGTTCAGTGGGAAACGGTCCTGACCCGACACGGGTCGTATAGGCCTTGGTAATCCCAAGAATATAATCCAAGTACAGAGGGCCATAGCCACTTCCGGTTGCCATTCCACCGGCTGTGGTATTTGATGAGGTGACAAATGGATAAGTGCCATGATCAATATCGAGTAAGGACCCCTGTGCCCCTTCAAACAAAATATTGTTGCCGGCCTTTCGATGAGCATGAAGTATCTCAATAGTGTCGCCAATCATCGGACGGATACTGTCAACTGCGGCCAGGGTCGACTCGTAGGTTTCCTCAAGATCAACTCCCTCTATTTCGAAATAATTTTCGAAATAGAAATTATGATAATCAACCAAGCTCGACAGCTTCTCTAGGAAACGCTCCGGGTCAAGCGCCTCAGCCAGCCTGATGCCCCTCCGCGCTACTTTGTCTTCATAAGCCGGACCGATACCACGCCCAGTTGTGCCAATTTTTTTATTGCCGCGTTGGGCTTCACGGGCCTGATCAAGCTTTATATGAAATGGCAAGATCAGTGGGCAAGCTCCGGAAATCCGTAGGCGCGAACGAACGGGCACCGAACGGGATTCAAGCTCAGCTATCTCTTTGAGCAGGGCCTCAAGGCTCAGGACGACACCATTGCAGATCAGACATTCGACCCCTTCACGCAAAACGCCTGAAGGTAAGAGGTGAAGAACGGTTTTTTCCCCCTCAATGACCAACGTATGGCCCGCATTGTGACCACCTTGGAAGCGAGCAACTGCATGCACCTGATCGGTAAGCAGATCAACTATCTTGCCTTTGCCTTCATCGCCCCATTGGGTACCGAGCACTATGATTGATTTTGCCATGAAATGTCCGATTTGATTTTTCGAGCGATTAGGGTCGTTTTTAAACTGACGCTGGATTTTCCGGCCCGACCGGTTTTTATTCAACCACCCACGCCGCGCCGCGCTTAATCATCCTGCGATCACAGTACATAGTACTGACGTCAATGTTCGCTACGTCTTCTGTTCCCAGCAGGGTCACGACTTTCTCACCCTCGCTGCGCAAATCAGAAACCTTCAGTGCCAGCGAGGGGTCATCAGAGTCTGGAGCAAGAATACCTCTGGGTCGGGCGAATGCTTTCTCGCTTAACTGAGCAAGGACTTTGAGATCTGTGTCGAACCCTGAAGCTGGCCTAGCGCGGCCAAAAGCTTTACCAAGCTGATCATACCGTCCACCCTTGGCCACTGCTCGGCCGTATTCGTTAGTGTACGCAGCAAACACAATTCCCGTGTGGTACTCATAACCACGGAGTTCGCAAAGATCAAAATGCAGATCAAGCTCTCCTAGCCGTCGCTTAACGCCGTGCACGATGTCATTGAGCTCATTAAGCTCCGCTGTGACAGCTGCAGAAGCAGCAGCGAAAGCTTCTTGAGCACGGGCTAAAACCGACTCTTCACCACTCAGGCGAATGAGTTCTTTAAACTGCTGTTTCAGCGCAGAGTCATGTACTTTGTTGTCCAGCAGCAGATCAATCTCGTCATAGGCTTTGCGCTGCACCGCTTCAAACAGCTGACTTTCAGCTTCCTCATTCAACCGGGCCTCAGCCACCAGAGCTTTGAATATACCCACATGGCCCAGCACAATCTGCACACCGGGGATACCCGCGCTGCGGAGAGTCTGAACCATCAAACAAATAAGCTCGACATCAGCTGCGGTTGAGGCATGTCCATAGAGCTCAGCCCCGAGTCTGATCGGTACGCGGGAAGTCATAATGCCCCGTGGCAGGGTATGCAACACGTTATCCGCATAACACAGGCGCACCTGTCCCTTGCGATTCAACGAATGGGCATCAATTCGGGCAGCTTGCAGCGTGACATCCGCGCGAATGCCCATCATCTTGCCGCTGACCTGATCGGTGACCTTGAACGTGTGGAGATCCAGATCTTCGGACGCGCCGACAAGCAGAGAATCCAGAAATTCGATGAGTGGCGGTATTACAAGCTCATAGCCCCAGGATTCGAAAAGATCGAGGAGCTCGCGCCGCAAAGATTCTAGTTTATGCGCCCTGGACGGGAGAATATCCTCTACGCCATCCGGCAGTAACCATCTTTTCACTGAAGTCATTAGTAGAAATCTTGTTTTACTGCCTTCCTGGGCAAAGAGAATACGCTATAGCCTAGCTAGTTGATAATCAACAGAGCGATGGTACCGACTAGCATGCTGGCGAGCCCGATAACGCGCAACGTACCGTCATCAATCTGCTCAATTGTCCGCAACAGATGCCGCCATCGCTGTGGCGCGACAAAGGGGATTATCCCCTCGATGACCAGCATAAGACAGAAGGCTACCGCCAATTCGTGCCACATGTTTTACCCTGTTGTTACCGGATGAGTGACATTGGCGGAGCAACGCTCTCATTGGATAGGGCCCCCGGCTCACCAATCAAAAATAAACCCGAACCGCCCAGACGATTCAGGTTTAGTTTGCCAAGCGCCGACTGATGGCAACACTGTAAACAATCCGACCGGGTTATTGCACCGGTAAGCCATCTTTCAAATATTTGAAATAGTCACTATCGGGGTCTAATAGTAGCACGTCGCCCTTCGAGCTGAAGGTTTCCCTATAGGCGTTCAAGCTGCGGGTAAACGCATAGAATTCGGGATCTTTATTGTAGGCCGCGGCATAAATACTGGTCGCCTCAGCATCACCCTCACCCCGGATGCGTTCAGCGTCTCGATAGGCTTCTGCCTCAAAAATGACAGCTTGGCGATCCGCATCAGCGCGAATGCCGATCGCTAGTTCTTCCCCTCGAGAACGGAGCTCTTGGGCTTCCCGGTTTCGTTCAGTGATCATTCGATCATAAACGGAGGAACGAACATCATCCGGCAAATCAATACGCTTGACCCGAACATCAATGACCTCAATGCCAATATCTGAAGCCGTCGTGCGATTCAGATCCTGCGTAAGCGCAGTCATGAGCTCGTCTCTTTCACCCGAGACAACCTCGATCAAGGTGCGCGCGCCGATTTGGTCACGCAGCCCATCGTTTATGCGCTCAGCAAGCAAGCTGCCCGCTGTGCTGACGTTACCCCGCGTTGAGACATAAAACTGGCCCACATCAAGAATTCGCCACTTGGCATAAGAATCCACTTCGAGTGCCTTTTGCTCAAGCGTCAAAAAGCGCTCAGAAGGCGCATCTTCTGTCTGTATCCGAGCATCGAATTTACGAACGGTGTTAACCCAAGGAATTTTGACATGCAAACCGGGCGCAATATCCGCGTTAACCACCTCGCCAAATTGAAGCATCACAGCACGCTCTGTTTCTTTAACCACGAACAGCGCATTGCCCGCGACAAGCAGAAGCAAAAATAGTGTGCCGATGACTACAAAATTCTTCATGGTCTTCCTCCTCTGCTGCCCCCAATACGGGTGCGGTCCACCGAGTTCGCTGTTGAAGGCCCGGGGAGATACGGGGCCAACTGGTTTGCCAGATCACGTAGATCTTGCGTGTTGTCGCCTAGTCGTCCGGCAGCAGCATTTTGCTCCATGATTTTGTCCAGTGGCACGTACAGCATGTTATTACCACCTTCTACGTCAATCATAACCTTACTACTGGCCGTCATGACATCCTGCAGAGATTCGATGTAAAGGCGTTGACGAGTGACTTCTGGCGCCTTTTGGTATTCAACGAGCAGTTGATCAAAGCGTGAGGCTTCACCCTCTGCTTGAGCAATAGCCTGTTGCTTGTAGGCGTTGGCCTGCTCAATCTGGCGCTGAGCCTCACCCCGTGCCTCAGGTATTCGCTGATTTGCAAATTGCTGGGCCTGATTCTGAGCGCGCTGCTCATCTTCCCGCGCACGTATGACGTCATCAAAGGCAGGGCGCACCGCATCAGGTGGCTGGGCCTGCACCACGTTCACGCGGGCCACGCGGATACCGGTGTCGTAATTATCCATGTACTCCTGTAGCCGATCCTGCACTGCAGCAGCCATCTGCTCACGGCCTGTCGTCAAAATCTGATCCATAAAATTGCTGCCGACTTCATGCCGTATCGCTGATTCCGCAGCATTGTCTAGGCTGCGTTCAGGATCCTGAACGGCGATGACATAATTAACAGGATCTTGGATGACGTACTGAACCGTCACATCGATGTCGATAATATTTTCATCAGTAGTCAGCATGGCGCGATTTTCATAGGTTTTGGCATTAAGCTCGGACACATTGACCAGATTAACTTCATCCACAATCGGCGGATTCCAGTGCAAACCCGGTGCCACTGTGGCATTCAGCACCTTCCCAAAACGTAGCACAACACCACGTTCGGCTTCATCGACTACGTAGAAACCCATGAAACCCCAAATGATCGCTGCGACGGCCACGAGCCCGACAAGCACGCCCGCCGACATGTTTCCGGGTGCCTGACTGGCGCCACCGCCACCTGATCCACCACTGCTACTTCCAAATAGGCCATTAACCTTTTTGCTCAGATTCTTGATGACTTCATCGATGTCTGGTGGTCCCTGGTCACCACCTCGGCGGCCTCCACCCCAAGGGTTGTTGCCATTGCCGTTATTACCAGGTTCATTCCAAGCCATTGGCTTCTCCACAGCTTTTTTAATCGCAGGAGCGCGATATTACCTAACATATTGGGATTAACACAGCATTTTACAACGCCGCGCTAGCTGCCGGACACTGAGCCGGTACTGACCGCCCGCACCTGTGGCAAGCTGTCGCTCTGGCCGCTGCGCGCAGACTTAGGTTCCCCTAACTCAACTTTTTCCTGAGCCAGAATCCGGTCCAACTCAGCTTTTGGCAGTCGCAGATCCAAAATACTAGCTCCGGTTTCATCCGTTTGCTCAGCGGTGACAAATTTACTCTGATACAAATAGCTTCGCAGTTTGGCCTGTTTAGCTCGCAAGACAACAGTTTGGGATACCAGTCCTCCGGACAGGAGTTCCGTCACTGCCGTAAGCAGAAGATCGAGGCCAACGCCTGTCTTTGCGGAAATCCACACTTTAACCGGAAGTCCGGCTTCGTTTCTGAGAAGTCTCGACTCACCACCGGGAACACTGTCTATTTTGTTGATCACTTCAAGTCGCGGCACCTGGTCAGCATCAATGTCCTTCAGGACCGATTCGACTTCCATCTGCAGTTCATCCTGTGCCTCATTCGCACCGTCAATAACATGCAGAAGCAAAGTCGCTGATGCGGTCTCCTCCAGCGTGGCCCGGAATGCCTCAACCAAACCATGTGGAAGATGACTAATAAATCCAACTGTATCCGCGACAATAGCCGGCCCTAGATTCGGAAGTTCGAGCCGCCTGAGCGTCGAGTCCAGCGTCGCAAACAGCTGCTCCGCAGCGTAAGTTCGGGCGTCGGTCAGTGCATTAAAAAGCGTTGACTTGCCAGCGTTGGTATATCCCACCAGAGACACGGTCGGCACTTCCGCCCGCTGACGCGAGCGCCGGCCCTGTTCGCGCTGACTGCGGACCCTATCGAGCCCTTTGTGAATCGCCTTGATGCGCTGGCGAATCATCCGCTGGTCCAGTTCCAACTGGGTCTCACCGGCGCCTTTGAGCCCGATTCCCCCTTTCTGCCTGTCCAGATGAGTCCACCCACGTTTGAGCCTAGTGCTCAAATGCTTCAATTGGGCAAGCTCGACCTGAAGCTTTCCTTCGTGGCTCCGTGCCCTCTGAGCAAAGATGTCGAGAATCAGGCCCGTCCTGTCGAGCACTCGGCAATTCAAGTGTTTTTCGAGGTTTCGCTCCTGACTCGGGCTCAGGGAGTGATTGAAGAGTACCAGTTCGGCCCCGGTTGCGCGGACGCATGCAGCAATCTCCTCAAGCTTTCCGCTGCCGACAAAATAGCTTGGCGCCGGCTGGCGGCGAGTGCCGCTTATGTATCCGACAGGGGAGGCGCCGGCGGACCACGCCAGCTCCTCGAACTCCGCCGGGTCATCGCGCTCTTTTTCAGAGTCAATGACAAGATGGACCAAAACGGTTTTTTCACCAGAGTCTGGCCGGTCGAAAAACAATCAGTACCTCAAGTTACGAATTGCCCGGTTCACCCATTGCGGCATCACTTTCGCTCTGTCCCTGCATCGGAACCTTGACCATGCGCGCGGGCACGACGGTTGAGATGGCGTGTTTATAAACCATCTGACTCACTGCATTTTTGAGCAATATCACAAACTGGTCGAAGGACTCGATCTGACCCTGCAGTTTGATCCCGCTTACCAGGTAGATCGACACTGGAATCCGTTCTTTACGGAGTACATTTAGAAAGGGGTCCTGTAGGGTATGTCCTTTGGACATTTTTTTCTCCTTAAGCTTTTGACAGGGCAATCATGCCAGCGTCTCACGAGACCGAGATCGCAGTTTGACGGCGGGCTGCTCGGTTAAGATGCGGCCGTTTCCAAAATCTTCAAGATTACATCGATTGAGTTTTTGTCAGGCTCGCCAAGCGTCCTGAGTGCCGGCCATCCGCGCAACCAGGTGAGTTGCCGCTTGGCCAGTTGCCGCGTTGCCACGATACTTTTTTCAATCATCTCGCCGTGGGTAGACTCTCCGGCCAGATACTGCCAGACCTGCCTATAACCCACTGATTTCATTGAAGACATACTCAGATTGAGGTCGCCCCTCTCGCAGAGGACCCGCACTTCTTCAATCAGGCCTTCCGACAGCATTCGACGGAATCGTTCTGCAATCCTGTTGTGTAATACGGCACGGTCAGTGGGTTGGATTGCCACAAAGTAGAGCCGGCAGGGCAGTTCTGCCGGATAATGGCTCTCCCGGTGCAACGCCGTCAGTGACTTTCCGGTAAGAAGAAATACCTCGAGTGCACGCTGCAAGCGCTGAGGGTCATTAGCATGAATTCTGGCGGCGGATTCCGGATCTACCCTTTTGAGTTCAGTATGCACACTTTCCCATCCACTTTCTGCGGCCAGCTCTTCGATTTGCTTGCGAACCCGGGGACTCGCATTCGGCATCGCAGCCAAGCCATCCCGCAAGACCTTGAAATAGAGCATAGTGCCCCCGACCAGAATAGGCGTTTTGCCTCTCAACAGTGCGTCGGACATCTCTTGAATAGCATCAGCGCGAAATTGTGAGGCAGAATAAATCTCTGAAGGATCTCTGATATCCATCAGACGATGAGGATACAGGCGCCGGGTAGTAGCATCCGGCTTTCCAGTGCCAATATCCATGCCGCGGTATACCTGAGCTGAATCCACGTTTATCAACGTGCTGGGGAAGCGATCTGACAAGTCCATGGCGAACTGGGTCTTGCCCGCCGCAGTCGGCCCCATCAGACAAATGGCGGGAGGTTTCTCTGAGGATTCACTTGCCTGCATCGCCACGGATGAAGCTCCTGTAAAGTCGCCGGGTCTGTCATTACTGTCCGCGCAGGAACAGCTTGTCCAAGGCATCTAGACTCTGGTAAACCCAAGTTGGACGACCGTGGTTGCACTGACCGGAGTGTTCCGTTGCTTCCATATCACGCAGCAGGGCGTCCATTTCCGGAATGGTGAGTTGCCTGTTAGCGCGCACCGAACCGTGGCAGGCCATGGTCGAGAGCAGATCGTCATGATGAGCCTGGATACGTTCGCTGCTGCCGAATTCCAGCACATCAGACAGCACGTCACGAACCAGTTGCTCGACATTGGAATCTTTGAGCAGTGCCGGCACCTGACGCACCATAATTGATTCTGCAGCCACCCGCTCCAGCTCAATGCCCAAACTCAGCAGAATTTGGTGCTGCTCCTCGGCACAGTCGGCCTCGGCCTGGGATACCGCCAGTGAAACCGGGACTAGCAGAGGCTGCATCTTCAGCTGCTCAGCCGAGGCCGCAGTTTTCATTCTTTCGTAGGTGATACGTTCATGGGCTGCATGCATATCAACAACAATCAGCCCGTACTTGTTCTGGGCCAGAATGTAAATTCCGTGGAGCTGGGCAAGCGCAAATCCAAGCGGTGGAATCTGTGCGTCGCTCTGGTAAAGCTCTGTCAGAGCATTCTTGTGGGCAAGCCCGTCAACATACTGGGGCGGTTGCCGCCCGTTATCATGCACCTGCTGATATGAGTAATAATTTGAGGGTCCGGACCCGCCGAGCGAAAGCGCGTCCTGAGCCTGTATCTGAACCGTCGCTTCCGAATGAACGCCCGGCCGGCCGGGCACAGGCTCATGAGCAGGCTCCATGTCTTTGGTGATCTGATCTCCCGGCCTCACCTCTGCCAGCGCCTTATGAAGCGCGCTGAACAGAAAATCATGGACCAGACGGCTGTCTCGAAAACGCACCTCATGTTTGGTGGGATGAACATTTACGTCAACCGTAGCGGGGGCCAGTTCAAGATAGAGCACATAGGCAGGATGTCTGCCATGGAACAGCACATCCCGATAGGCCTGCTTTATCGCATGCGCAACCAGCTTGTCTCGTATGATTCGCCCATTGACGTAAAAGTACTGCAGATCTGCCTGCGAGCGGGAAAAGGTCGGCAAACTGACCCAGCCCCAAAGTCGCAGGCCAGCACGCTCAACGTCCACTGACACTGAACTCTCAACGAATGCGGGACCGCACACCAGAGAAACCCGTCGCTGCTTTTCAAATTCACTCCGGGCTGCCTGTAACTGATGGATGGCTCTTTGATTATGATTCACAGTGAACTGCACATCGAATCGACTCAAGGCTAGGCGTTTAACCGTTTCTTCAACCCGGGCAAATTCAGTTTTTTCAGTGCGGAGAAATTTTCGGCGGGCGGGCATGTTGAAAAACAGATCTCGGACTTCAACAGTGGTTCCGTGGGGATGAGATACCGGCGTAACCTCTGCCAGCATCTCCTGACCTTCAGCTTGCACCTGCCAGGCGAATTCGTCTTCTGCCACCTGCGCCCGGGATTGTAGCGTCAAGCGGGAGACAGAACTGATACTGGCCAGAGCTTCGCCTCGAAACCCCAAACTGGCAATCGTCTCCAGATCCGTCAATTCACGAATCTTGCTGGTGGCGTGACGGCTCAGCGCCAGCGGAAGATCTTCTTTCAGAATCCCTGCACCGTTGTCCCGGACCCGAATCAGTTTGACGCCACCCTGCTCGATATCGATGTCGAGACGGGTCGCCTCAGAGTCAAGGCTGTTCTCCAACAGCTCCTTCACCACAGAGGCAGGACGCTCTACCACCTCTCCAGCTGCGATTTGGTTCGCCAGGCGCTGACTTAGCAGGTTAATCCGATTCATACGCGACAGTTCGACAAAGAATACCTATTGTAGCACTAAGCTGCAGAAGGGGATGCGGAGCCTGTCGCCGGGACAAGACTGAGGACTATCGGGCTGACGGGATGATCAGTGTCTGCCCAATCAAAATGCGATCGCCACGTAAATTGTTGGCTGCCCTAAGGTCAGCAAGACTGACCCGGTAAAATTGCGCAATCTCGGAGAGGGTCTCACCCCGCCGAATTTTGTGTTCGGAAGTAAGCGAAGAGTCAATACCCGGAAGCTCAAGCACCTGCCCTATCTGAATCGTATTACTCTGCAAGCCGTTAATCGCCTTAAGTTCAGTTGCGGTGAGTGAAAATTGTTCTGCGATTTCAGAAAGGGTATCGCCACGCCTGACCGTGTAAGACGACGGTATAACTCCGTTTGCCTCCTGCCAAGCAACCAGCGTGCCGTCCGGCGGCGCTTCATAGAAATAATTGGCAACGCCATCCGCAATCGCAAGGGCCATTCTTTCCTGAAAATTCCTGTTACTCAGCCGCCTGGCTTCCTCGGGATTGGTCAGATAACCCGTTTCAATCAGGATGGAGGGAATGTCTGGGGAGTTGAGCACCTGGAGTGAGGCCTGCTGCACTTTAGTTTTGCGGATGCGGGTAACCCCGGCTAGGCTGTCCAATATGCTGGTGCCTGCCATCAGACTCTGCTCCATACTCCAAGCCATTTGCAGCGAGACCAGTGTCAATGCGACGTCGTCATCAAGCTCTCCCAAGGCCAGATCACCCCCAACGCCACCCAGCAGATCAGCGCTGTTCTCTTTCTCAGCTACTCTGGCAGAATTTTCGCGGTCTGCGCGATCGCCGGACAGAGCATATACAGTCACTCCCCGCGCGCGACTGTTGCGATACCAGTCTGCATGAATGGCAACAAACAGATCAGCGCGGTTCTGGCGTGCTATTTCAGGCCGACGCTTCAGTTCGACATAATAGTCGCCTTCTCTGATCATCACCGGCTTATAGCCCGGCAGTTTTTCCAGACGTTCGTACAGTGCCTGCGAGATTGCCAGCGTGACGTTCTTTTCTTTGATCCTTCCGTCATAGCCAATCGATCCCGGGTCTTCACCCCCATGACCCGCTGAGATTGCAACGATTATGTCGCGACGTGCCTCACTTTCCATCCGGTCTCCGGGCAGATTATCGTTCTGGCTCTGCTGACTGCCCGTTGTATCATAGAGGTCCAGCACCAAACGCTCGCCGAATTCGCTGTTGGGCGCCAGGCTAAAGGTTTTCGACTCAACGGCGGTGGTCAGATCAAGCACTATCCGCAGTGAATCACCATTTCGTACACCACTGCGGATCCCCGAGATGGGGCTGTCAGAAAGGTCCAAACCGTTGAAGCTGAGATCTGTAAATGAAGACTTCATATCGACAACGAAGCGGTGTGGGTCCTCCAGAATAAAGCTGCTGTACTCAACCGCATCGCTGAGGTCGAGCACGAGGCGAGTGTGATCTGGTGCCCGCCACAAACGCAAGTCGACAACCTCAGCCGCCTGTAGGCCGATGCCGGATGAACCTAGCAGCAGTACCAGGAACTGTGTAATGACTTTTTTTACTCTCATGGCTGATAAATTCTAAGCCGACTGTAAAACCGGATTCCAGCGCCTATTTCGCCCAAACTTACGGCAATCAGGCCGCCATGGAACTACGGTGCTTTGTTTATAAGTTTCGGCGGAATTGCCACAATCTTTCGGCAGCTCTACAGCCTTTAGGAGTATGCCCCTGCCAGCGAAAATCCCTGCCTGTTCCTGACCCGCTGAGGGTAATCGTAAGGTCAGGCGGCGGTAACCAACCCCTGCCCCGTTCAGGCCATTCCACCAGACAAATTGTCTCCTCTGTGAAGTATTCCTCTATGCCGAAATAAGCCACCTCTTCTGGAGAGCTCAGTCGGTAAAGATCGAAATGGAATATGCTGCAGTACTTGAATTCGTAGGGTTCAACCAAAGTGAAGGTGGGACTCTTGACCGCACCCTGAAAGCCGTAACCACGAAGGAACCCCCGGGCAAAAGTGGTTTTGCCTGCGCCCAGATCGCCCTGCAGGAAAATCACAGCGCCCGTGCTCTGACAGCCGGGCTCTGACAGTTGCTCTGGTTTGAGGCTAGGATCTTGAAAAGTCGCCCTCGCAAGGCAGGTCGCCATCGCGAGCGTTTCCGACTCGGCACCTGCCTGATACCGGAAGGATTCAGACATGCCCGTCCCCGCCTTCAAAACCGTCTACGTGGTCACTATTGAGCAGACGACGAATTTGGGGCAACAGATCTGTTGCCAACAGCCCTTTCTGACCGGACGCGATAGCACATAAGTCCGCAGCCTCCCCATGAATGCACACAGCAAATGAGAGCGCCCGGTCAAAGGGAAGTCCCTGCGCGAGGAGCGCCGCGATCACGCCTGTCAGGACATCCCCCATGCCTGCTGTAGCCATGCCGGCATTGCCCTCGGAGCAAAGCTTAATCAAATCAGGTTCCACAGCATTTGAGATCAGAGAGCCACTGCCCTTGAGAAGGCAGTTACCTCCCCATGTATCTCGCAAAGTGCGAATGGCAGCAAATCTGTCCAGCTGGATTTTTGAAACCGTTGTCTCCAGTAATCTGGCGGCCTCGCCAGGATGTGGAGTTAGTATCCATGTGTCTTTTTTAATGGACATATAATCAGCAGAATTTCTTGCAAGTAGGGTCAAGGCATCAGCGTCAATAACTACCGGCAGTGATTTGTTCGATGCAACCTTGAGAGACATTCGCAGCAACTCTTCTCCCCAGAGCCCAAGACCCAGACCAGGGCCGACAACAAGGGCTGAGGCTCGCTGCAACAGTTGACCGAAATCGAAATCATGGTCTTCCGTGCCATGCATCATGAGCTCGGGCCTGCGTGCCAGAAAGCCTGCCCTGTGCTCTGATCGCGATACCACAGAAACCAGACCTGCACCGCTTCGTAAACTAGCCTCCGCCGCCATCAGTGGCGCTCCCCCATAACCTTTGTCCCCACCGATAACCATGACATGCCCGAATTTCCCTTTATGGGAAGCCGGTGATCGCGGGGACAACGCGCCCAAGACAGAGTGGATATCGATCCGTCTAACCACAGAGGCCGGCGCCCGGGCATCCGAGTAAAGTGCCTGAGGCAGACCAAGATCGTCAAAGCAGAGGTCCCCGGTAAAGTTCAGCGCCGAGCCCGTCAGCAGCCCTTGCTTGATCGCGATAAAAGTCATCGTCTGGGCTGCGCATACCGCTTCGTCAAAGGGCTCGCCGGTATCGGCGTTTAAGCCTGAGGGCACGTCAACTGCGAAGACAGGCATCTGACTGCCATTGATCGCCCGAATGGCGTGCACGTAGTCCCCGCTGACCGGTCGGCTTAGGCCCGTGCCCAGCATCGCATCGACGAAAAGCGTATTCGGCTCATGACTGCGCAGGGCGAACGCTGCTTCCATAAAGGGATGTATTTCCGCTCCGGCGCCTACCGCCATCTGATAGGCTCTGAACGCGTCTGCAGCAAGCTGCTCAGGCGGTGACAGGTGGAGCACTTCACTGGATAGGCCCAGCTCTTTGGCCAGAGCGGCGATCACATAGCCATCGCCGCCGTTATTTCCAGCACCCGCAAAAACAATCAGGTGCTTGGTTAACGGCCAGCGCTTGCGAACCGCGCGCAAACAGGCCGCCCCCGCGCGCTGCATCAACTCAAAGCCAGTTGTATCAAAGTGCTTAATGGCGAGACGGTCGAGTTGTTGAACCGCTTTTGATTCGTATAGCTTGCGTGGCAGTGGCGCAGTCGTTGCAGCCATAGATCAAAGCATTACCCCTCAATTAAATTTTTTGATGAGCCGCCTGACGAGGCGCAGAGTGGTCTCCAATTCTTCGATTGGAATGTCTTCGGTGTTTTCAATCGCCCAAGGGTCCTGAACTTCACGCAGCAGAGTGTAGGTATCCTGACCCTTTTCACTCAGGGTCACCAGCGCGGAGCGTTTGTGCTTGGGGTTATCGGTATAAACAAGAATGCCGTCAGCCACCATCACATCAGTGATCCTTTGTACCGCCTGACGCGATTGACCCAAAACCCGCGCAATCCCGGGAACCGTGAGACCGGCACTAGACAGAGCGATGGCTCCAATGACTTTCCAGCGAGCGTGAGTAAGTCCCAGAGCTTTGGTCATAGCATCGCCTTCTGCGATGAGCAGACCATTTAGCCTGAACAGCGTCAAAACCAGATCAAGAAACAGGACCCTTTTGGGTGAGTGCAAATTGTGCCCCTTTGGAGATGACCCGCCTTAGACCCCGAACAAGGGGACCGGATTGGCAGATCTAAGTGTCAATATATTGTCCTTACTGAATATCCCAGTCAACGGCATAAGGCCGCTAGTGTAGAACAAAATTTTTGAGGTCAGCGAGCGTCTGATCAGTGAGTAGGTACTTTTCGCTCGAGCAGAACGCATCCCTGATTTTATAGCACCGGCCTGCGGGCAGAATGAATACGCGGATTCCTCTATCCTAGACCACATACTGTCAAAATCACTGATGAAGGCAAATTACATGCTTTTAAAGACGCTGCTGTTGTCAGTCTACTCATCACAACCAAGGACAGAGATCTGTCTGTCGCCATGAGTCAAAATCAATCGCTTCGCGATACGCTGATCGCTGGCTTCACTACCGCCGGAATTCCGGGCGCCGCAATCAACCACGCGCGTGACTGCAGCGTGCCGCAATTCGATCTGATGGGGCGCAATCCGAATGCTCTAAAGTTTCTGCCCGGCTTGCAGTGGAACCTCGCATTGGGGAGCACCTGCAGTTGCTGTGAGCCGCGGCCATCGAGCGCGAGGAGGAAGTCTTTGACGGCACTAAATTTGAACACAGCGACCAAGATTAGTCTGAACGCTAAGTCCGCGAGCTGGCAATCGAAGACGTTATGGCGCAAAAAGCTTACTACGAAACCAGTCTCGGAATTGAACTGCGCGCCATCGAATTCGCGGCCCATAGCGCTAGTATCGCAAAAACTACCACTGCAAACGCTGCTATTACCCATTAATTTGATGAAGTAGACTATTTAATGTCCGCGTCTGTAATACTCGAGATAGTTGATAGTAATTAAACCCAGAATCAGGCTGTTCTGCGCTACAGCGGCGATCGCACTTTGCTTTTCCGGCGCTGCGAAAGCTGATTCCCTGCAATCCGCCCGAGTGTTGCTGAAGGTAAGCAACACGGCTCAGCAGTTCGTAAGGCAAACCCAAAATCATGTCACCCAAGTGCTTCGAACCTATTCCAGCATCGTAGCCATGGAGGCAGGGGTTGAGTTGCCGAACCTAATCCGTAACGCCATTGCGAACTGTTACGCGCGCGAGTATGCCTGGCATAAATTTGAACGCGGATTTACCGTCATTCTCTCGCAGCATTTAAATGCAGTACAGATCGATTTGTTGATAGACTTCTACCGCAATCAGGGCATTCCGCCCAACCAGATTCAGCAGTTCAAAGACGCAGTCGCCTCCGCCGCCGCGATTGCGGCGAACAGTGCCGAGTTGATTTACACGACGAGCCCGGGATGCGTAAGGCAAGATGCGCAGTTAATCAGCAGGTATCTTTCCCAAGCCGGACTGTCAGTCGATCATCACAACCGGTTCGACTGATTAATCCTGATCAATTAAGAGTGGGAATGAGTGAGCTGCTACAACCCTGGTTTTTGCTTTTTATCGCTTCTCTTCCCATGCCCGCTCTGCCCTTCGCTGCCCTCCTTCGCCCTTCTCATCTGTGCGCTCCAATGTTCTTGCTTCCTAAATGCGTCAGCAGACAACTGTCGCACACACTCGCGACACAGTGGCATACCACTGAAGCGGTGACATGTGGTAATGTGGAAGATGACTGATCGTGGGATATCCATCTTGCAGGTCGCGCGACCGACTGACCATTTAGTGGGTCATCGAATACACCAGATAATTAATCCCTAACCGGTAGGCGTTATTTGCATAGCGAGTCGGATAGGCCTGGTGGTAGGTGTGCTCCCAGCCATCACCCATATCAGAGTTCCAGTTGATTAACACCATGACCCGCCCATAATCGTCCAGAATGGCATGGTTGCTTGCCCGGTCTATACCCTGCTCACCAAATTCATCAGAGCGATACAGTGCGGGGATCATCTGCGGGCCGTCGATGTCGTAATAGACATGAAAAATCTCGTGATCCGGGCTCAGTTCTGTGATCTCCCGGTCCGGAAAAACCTGACTGAATGCCGCATAGAAGTTGTCCCACTGACGCTGCCCCCAGAAGTCATCAATCAACAGAAAACCCCCGCGCAGCAGATACTCTCTTAGATTTTCCGTCTCCTCCGGGCTCAGGACGATTCCGCCATTCTGTCCGACTTCCAGCATATACAGGAATGGATAATCAAAGATCTGCTCATCATCAAACCGCAGTACGATAGGATCGCGCTCCACCTTGATGTTGGTGAGCCGAGAGACGCCCCGCAGGAAATTCATATCCGCATCCGGAAAATCGATTGACCAGGTTCCATAACCAAACCCGCCACCCCAATAGGTGTCATACTGAACGCGGACAAAATTGAACTCGCCAAGCTCCTCCTCTGCCAGATCATAGACGCTGGATTCCAATCCGCCGAGCTGCGGAAACACCTGCGCGTTAAGCGGCGCACTAATCAGAAACAGCAGCAGTGTAATCGAAGTGTGTTTGTTCATAGGTGATGATCTTTCCGACCAAATTGAAGCGCAGGTTCAGGCGGACGCTCTCCGTGGTTCAGAGGCGGATACTAGCAGTCTGGAAAAGCGAGTCACAAATTGCAAGGCGGTTATCGCATAGAGTCGCAGTAATCGGCGTTACTGACCGCCGGGGTAAACCAGATAAAATCATAGGCTGAGCGGTCTGAGAACTGATCGAGATAGGCGCGGGGATCCATTTCATCCGGTACCACCTCAAGAAATGCCAGCGAAAGAATATCTGACCATTCCAGCTCCGGATCCTCGGCTATCAGGTAATTGGGCACACCAAGGTCCTTGCGGGCGTGGTAGTTACCGGTGATCAAGACTGCCAAGCCATGGTTCTTTTCCTCGTCTAGCAGCAGACTCCGGGCCATGGTGTGATCCCGAGTCTGCTGCACCCGCACCATCGGAGGGAACTGGGACTGGGGCAGCAGACCACAATGGCTCTCGTCAATGTCTGCCAGTAAGCGGCTCACCACCTCTGCATCCAACACAGCTTCAATTTCCGCAGTGGTGGGTGATGAATAGACCTGCATGACGGTTTCAGCGTCCAGATTACCAGCAGAAACCGGTACATGCGCGCGATGGGCTGCCTGAATCAGCCCCCCATAGTAAGCCCAGTTCCAGCCCTGATCGTCCCAGTTCAAAAAGTTTTTCAACGCTTCTTCTGACTCAAACCGGGTTTCGAGAAAAGCATCCAGATTCTCGCTGGCTGTGTTGTCCAGCATTTCCATGGTGAGCTTGTCCACATTGTTGGCATTGATCAGGGCCCGAAGAACCCTCAGCTGAAGCTCGTGGTGGTCCGGATTGTCATGCTTTTCACCAAGCAGGACATAGTTGGACTCCAGAAGGGTGTCCCACAGTTCTGCATCGGTCACGAACTGTCCACGCCGCGAGTCCCAGATGCGACCAATTAGTTCGTGATCCGTGTAAAGCTCTGTCTGCCAAGGGAAAGAACCGCCCAGCTGCGCACTAACCTGGAGCGACCACAGACAGTGCGCAAAAACCACCATCATGAGCACCACGCGCCTGATGCCTGCCTCGCGAAATTTACTCGGTACCACCCATCTGCTCCCAGTTACCATAAAGGTCATCATTCCAGAAACTCTGAAAATAAGCGATAGCCGCCAGTTTCTCTTTATCTGAAATCCGGTTGGCGAAAGCCGGCATTTGGCCTCCAAGAGGGACTCCGCCCTGATTGATCACCTGAAGCAGCACGGACAGAGGGTGGTGCCAGGCGTGCGCCGATCCGTTCAGAGGGGGCGGAGGAAATGAGCCGTCTTCGAGGCGCGTACGCCAGTCAGCAGTAATACCCTGCGCCTGCACGCCATGGCATTGAGCACACTGGTCTTGGAAAACTCTGCTACCTTTCTTAACCTGCTCAACCGAATACCAACGACCGGCAACAAGAGTTGCATCACGGCCTCCACCAGACTCTTGCGACGGTGCGCATACCAGTAGCAGTGACACGACAGCTGCAGCAAGCACTGGCCTGAATCTCCTATCCATGAATCAGCCTTCCTTTTTCGGATAATCAAAATAGACCAATTCGCCCAACGCTTCTCGAATCTCCCCCCAGTGCTGAATAGGAAATTGCAGCTCAAGCAGACCGCAGGTTGGAATATGGTCGATTGGTCTATCGCATACCCCGTTGGCGAACTCGGTGATGGCTGGATTATGTCCCACTAGCATTGCCGACCGATAGTGCTCGTCGAGAAGCTCCACCGCTTTCAGAAACATACCGGCACCGGCGAAGTAGAGTTCGGGGTTGCTCGTGACTTCATCCGGCGGGAAACCTATCTGCTCCGCTATCATCTTTGCTGTCGTTTTCGCTCTCAGAGCTGGACTGGTAATGACACAATCAACCGTATCGCCCCGTTGCCGGAATCGAGCGGCCATCTTCGGGATGTCCCGTAGACCGCGATCGGCGAGTGGCCGCTCGAAATCTTTGAGCTCTGGATCATCCCGGCTGGATTTTGCGTGGCGCAGAAGATAAAGCGTTTTCATCAAACTTTGACAATCGAAAGGACAGGGACGTCAGCGTAATGACGAACATCAGTAAAAGACGCGTCATCATAGCGTTATTCTACTCCGGCCTGCCTGAACGTCTAACGATTTAGGTATTCGGACCGAAAACTATTGATACATACCCAGATTACGGCTAGGCGGTTTTTCCCTCTGGCCTATTTGTCTGATCAAGGACGCAAAATGACAGCATACCGATCTCTATTGGCCCTCCTTGCCTGGATTATGTTTTGCAGCCCTCTGGCTGCTCAGGAAGAAGAAGCAGAACCCCTAACCGCCGAAGTTGAACTGGGGGCCGTGAACACCAGCGGCAATACTGACGCGCAAAGCATCAATTTCCGCGGCGAATTCGATTGGGGTCGTGACCAGTGGGAATATGGATTTCTCATCGATGGACTACGTTCGTCACAGAGCGGGATTCTCGCGGCTCAGCGCTTTTACTACGTGGGCAACGTCAACTACCGCCTTGATGAAAATTCATTCATTCAGTCGAGACTTGCTCATGAGGATGATCGTTTCAGCGGCTATGACAGCCAATCAGATTTCACGATCAACTATGGCCGCAGCCTGATGGGTGGACGCCAAAATATGAGCCTGACCTACGAGGCAGGTATCGGCTTTCGAATCAGCAACATTAAAGAACGTCTCCGCCAAGCCAATTTCAATGACTTTGATGAAGCCATGTTCAGACTGGCCGGAGAATATGAATGGGATCTGTCAGAATCTGCGCAATTCGGGCAAACCTTGAGCATTGAAACAGGTCTCGAGACCAGCATTTTTCGTTCTGAAAGCAGCATTGAAGCGCAGATCATCGATAATCTTGCACTGAGATTCTCGATTTTTGTCAAGCATCAGACGATTGTTCCGGCCGGTCGCAAAAATACCGACACAGAAACTGCCGTCACTTTCGTCATGAATTTTTAGTTTACCGCATCTTACTCTAGACGCCAGATGCTGGCGCAGAGGAACGGAAAAGTTTCTGCGGCAATCCCAATGCGCTCGGGATCCCCCTCACTTCGCGGCCGATCCCGCTTCACCAAACGTTGTGCGAAGACCCTCGGGGGATTATTCTGCAGGGCATGAAACAGTTGAAGATACCAGCCCAGTTAGCGACAGTCATTTTCGGCTTGTCGATGTCAGCCACGCTGAATCTCCACGCAGATCAGAACGATGAAAGGCTGAACGGATTGTTCGAGCAACTGTCACTGGTCAGTGATCCGGTGGTGCTGCGCGCGACAGAAAACCAGATTTGGGCCATTTGGCTTGAACATCGGAACGCAGATGTTCAACAGCTGCTTACACTGGGAACCGAGGCCATGAATCGTCGCCAACTCCCGGAAGCGCTGCTGATTTTTAGCCAGATTGTGGAGAATTTCCCGAATTTTGCGGAAGGCTGGAACAAACGTGCGACCCTCTACTACTTGGTCGGCAATACCGACGCCTCGATCGAAGACATCAAGAGAACCCTTGAACTCGAACCGCGCCACTTCGGTGCCCTGTCCGGGCTAGGTCTGGTTTATCTGCAGCAAGGCAAGCTTGCGCTGGCCGAGAAGGCTTTTCAGCGACTCATTACGGTACATCCCAACAGCCCTTCCGCACAGGAAAACTTGCGCCTAGTGAGAGAACAGCGCGCTGTAAACGTGATTTAAATCCGGCGCAGGCTCTGACAAACACAAGCCGAAAAAAAAGGATGCGAAAGCATCCTTTTTTCGACTGGTCGCACTTACTGCGCCCGGGTTCCGGTCACAGCGAACGCGCCAAAGTCACTGCCAAATTCGCCGGAAACCGAGTCTCCCTCAATCGAGCCGGAAAAGTCGAGAACCAGAGTCTGACCCTGCGCGTCGACTTCCGCTGAGAAAGAGACTGAATTGCCGTCATACATGACGCCGTCAATCGGCGCTTCACCCAGCTGATCCGAACCCATCATGCCGGTACCGTCCGCATTCAGAGTCAAGGTTGCGGGCAAAGCCCCCAGTGGCGTGTTCATCTCGACGTTCCAAACCCCAACGGCCGGTGGCGTCGAAGCAGCGCAACCGACCAATATCAGCAAGGTAACTGCAAACCATCCGTTCAATATTTTTTTCATACCATAAAACCCTTTTTCTATAAGACACAAAAAATAACAACGAAAGCCTGGAGTCACCCGATTAACAGTTAATTCGCATACCCCGCTCCTGAGTCTCGGAGCTGCTTCAATTGCGGCTAAGCTGATCCTATTGTCCGGTAAATCGCGCGTCAGTCAACCTCAATGCGCCGCGCGGGCCGGCGATCGGAGCGAAATTTGCGTTCTATGGAATTTGCCAAGCCGCCAGCCAGAGCCGCTCTTCCAATTCAAACCCCAGTTCCCCGGTAATGACTCTTTCTAGGCCAGCCATGTGGGTGGCGCCTTAGAACAGCCTGATGATGCGCGCCTGACCTTGCTCAAGCACATCCCTCAGCGCTGAGAGAGCCGCCTCATTCCGGTCGCCCAAGAGTGTTAATTTCGATTCCAAAGCCGGATCGATCGCAATGCTGCCAGTTCGGCCCAATTCTTTCGCCAGTAAATATTTGACAGCCTGAATCCGATCTTCAGATCTCAGCGCACTTAACAGAGCCATGGTGGTGAACGAGCTTGCCGGTAGATCCTCTTTGATTCTCGCCTGCTGCTCACTGGTCAGCTGAGCAGAGGCAATCGCGACAAACAGCGTGATAAAGTTTTCCTGTTTGGCCGCCATTATCGCTAGCAGTTCGCTTACGCTCAGATCAGCGTGCCGAAAGTTGCTTGCGCCATAGGCGATCTCATCGAGTTGAAAGCGAAGTCCGAGCAAGCTTGCAGCAATGACCTGCAGCCAACCCACAAACGACAGTCCGCTTTCTGAAATACCTTGCATCGAATCAGTACTGCTACCATCCGTCACCAGCTCGTAGAGCACCAAATCCCTGTCGACAAAATAGGCGTTCAGCTTGTCATAGTAGCGCTTGTCTGCAATATGCGCGGCCGCTACCAGATCAAGCTCGACTCCGGACGCGCTGCGGTAGCGGCTCAATGAGGTCTGCAAACTGCCTTGCCAGTCCTGCGACGCTTCTGCAAATCGGATGAACTGCGCCTTGGAACCGTAGGGAGCGAACGAAATCATCAGCGCCAGGATCACCAACAGCTGGCGCGGCCTGAAGGTATGCAAAGATGCGGTTTCGAACTTGGATTGAGTGATCACGGGTGCCTACCAGGCGATCTCCAGTATGGCGCTCACATCAGCAGCACTTTCTATCGGGCGGGGATTCTTGCGCACTACGGGATGAGCGTGGGCGCGCTCGGCAATCTGCTTTAGCAGATGTCGGGGAACACCGAGCTGCCGCAGGCTGGTGGGTAGGCCCAGTTCGCTGATCAGCGCCTTTACCACCACATGGGCATTCTGTAAGCCTTGGCCCATAGCATCGGTAATAGCGCGGCTCTTCTCACCCAGGACGGTGGCATTCCACTCGAGCACCGCGGGCAACATGACGCACGAGGTATAGCCATGCGGAATGGCGCACATGGCACCGAGTATGTAACCGATTCCGTGACTCGCTCCGTGTGGGACTGACCCGAGGCCGCAACAGGCCAGCCAGACGGCTTGCTGATTCAGATTGATGGCGCCTTGATCGCCCTGAGAGAGACTAGCCGCCGGTAACGACTGGCTGAACAAGGTGATGGCATGCAGAAAATGGCCGTCAAGATAGGCTGAGCTTTGGCCGGAACAGAAACCCTCTATTGCATGATCCAATGACCGTATGGCAGTCGATAACCAGAGCCAGGACGGCGTGTGCCCAGCCAGTTCCGGATCGTAAACAACTGCCTGAGGGCAAAGCCGGGGGCCTCGATAGCCCTCTTTACTGCGCGAACCGCTGTTCAGTACACCCGCTGAGTTGCTGAATTCGGCGCCGGAGAGCGTGGTAGGAATGGCAAGCTGCCGAATCTTGTCGGTGCCAGAGAAAAGTCGAAAATCACCGTGCTTCGGCCCTTTACTGCCGTTGCCCTGCTGCGCGTATTCTAGGATTTCCGATTCGTGCTTGAGGTCCTGCTCGATTGCCAGCTGAACAAATTTGCCGGCGTCGATTACCGAACCCCCGCCGACGCTGATGATGACATCGGCTCGGCTCTCCCTGACCTGATCAAGCAGCCCGAGCGCATCTTCACGAGGCGTGTGCGACCGGATAGCCTTGTTGAAACCGGCCAGCTCAACCGGCAGCGCCTGTCGCAAGGCCCTCAGGTCACCGGTCTTTTCAGACAGAGCCCGGGAGGCAACCACAAACGGCCGCTGGTAACTCAGATCGCGCAAAAGCTGCGGCAGGGCTGCTGTTGCCGCTTCGTTAAAAATAACCTTCTCTAGCGCGCTGTATGCAAATTCCATGGCTCAGGGTAGCGACCAATCCGCAGCAATGAGTTCGAATATTCCCAGTCTATGCTGAGAAGCAGCCGCCTTGCACGTCGAAATAGTCTCACGCCCGCGTTACAATCTCTGAATCTTTGAAAGGGGAATGTCTGCGCATGGCGACTTTGAAAATAAACGGCACTGAATACACTCTCGACGTCGAACCGGAAATGCCGCTGTTATGGGCGCTGCGGGATGAGCTAGGACTCACGGGAACCAAATTTGGCTGCGGCGTGGCTTCCTGTGGCGCCTGCACGGTGCAGGTGAATGGCAATCCGGTAAGAAGCTGTGTCATGCCTGTTTCGGCTGTACAGGGGCAGGAAATCACCACTATCGAAGGGCTTGCCGAATCATCACTGGCGCACTACGAACCGGGGGATCTAAATGCCGTACAGAAAGCGTGGATTGATCATCAGGTTCCCCAATGCGGCTACTGCCAGTCAGGCATGATAATGGCAGTATCATCTCTGTTGGCAGCTAACCCTAATCCTAGCGATGCGGAAATTGATGCGAGCATCAACAATGTCTGCCGCTGTGGCTCCTATCCACGCGTGCGAAAAGCGATCCGCGCTATCGCCAACGCCTAGGCCGGAGGTGCGCGCCCATGAAAATCTCGAGGCGCCAGTTCATTCTTTCATCAGCTGTAGTCGGCGGCGGCCTAGCTATTGGCTATGCCGCCACCAGACCCAGTGGTCACCGAATTGCCAATAACACACTCGCCGAGGGCTCGGCCAGATACCTGACCTCGTTTTTGAAGATAGACCCTGACAACCGGGTAACCGTCTATGTGAATCATTCCGAGATGGGTCAGGGCAGTCACACCGCACTGGCCATGATGGCTGCAGATGAGCTGGATGCGGTCTGGGAGAAGGTCAGGATAGAACAGGCGCCGGCAACCGACCTGTACGCAGCCGGAGACATGGCGATCGGCTTCGCCGGTGAGTTTGGCGCCCCCTCATTTCTGATGCCGCTGATTGAAGCCAGTGCGATGAAAATTGCGCAAATTGGCAATCTGCAAACCACTGGAGGCAGTGCATCCATTCGTTTTACTGGCCAGCTCGGAATGCGCGTCGCCGGCGCAGCAGCCCGCGAAATGCTGATTCAATGCGCAGCAGAGCGCTGGGACGTTCCAGCCGACGAGTGCACCACGGCTCTTAGTTATGTTCATCATAATGCCAGCGGGCAATCATTAAGTTACGGCGAACTGGCAGATGCGGCGGCCAAGCTGGAACCGCCTGAAGCGCCAACTCTCAAGGAGCGCACGCAATTCAATATCATGGGCAAAGCCTTGTCGCGCGTCGATATACCCGCAAAGGTCGACGGCAGTGCCTTCTATGGCCTAGATTGCAAAACAGACGACATGTTATTCGCCGCAATCAGGCTGGCCCCTGTGTTCGGTACCAAGCTAGTCTCAGTTGATGCGACTGAGGCTCTGAAGCGACGTGGGGTTAAAAAAGTCATCGAGCTAGAAGATTCTGTCGCTGTCGTAGCCGACAACTACTGGCGCGCGAAAGAAGCTCTGAAGGAAGTGTCAGCCGAGTTTGAGCGCTCTGACAACGATTCAGTTTCCAGCGCAGACATCGCAGCACGCTTTGATGAGGAACTGACCCGCAGTGAAGGCAGTAAGGACTTTGAAGCAGGTGACGCAGAGGCAAGTCTGACTCAGGCCAGTGATATAATAGAGGCCAGCTATCGCGTCCCCTATCTGGCCCATGCCCCGATGGAGCCGATGAACTGCACAGTGCGCATTCAAAATGGTCGCGCTGATGTCTGGACCAGCACCCAAGACCCGCTGGCCGTGCGCGGCCGGGTGGCCTCGGTTGCCGGGCTGAATGAACGCGCAGTAACACACCATCCGAGCTACTTGGGAGGCGGATTCGGTCGCCGCCTTCCCTTCAACTGGAACGTCATTGACCATGCCACGAAAATTGCCATGCAGTTCAGCGTTCCGGTGAAGACCGTATTCAGCCGCGAAAACGACATTCAGCAGGACTATTATCGCCCGGCGGTAACTTCCAATTTCAAAGCAGGCCTTGACGCTGACGGCAACATTTTAGCGTGGCACAACAGATACACAGGTCCAATACAGACTCCGGGGGCAGCCCACATTCCCTACGCCGTCGACCACCAATCGATCAGAGTCGTGGACGGAGAGACCCATGTGCCAATTGCCGCATGGCGCAGCGTGGATCACTCACAGCAGACGTTTTTTACCGAGTCATTCATTGATGAACTGGCCCATCGCGCGGGAATCAATCCTTTTCAGTTCCGTATAAAACTCCTCCACAAACATCCGCGACATCAGCAGGTTTTGCAAGTCGCAGCGGAAGCCGCAGGATATGGCAGAAACCTGCCCGAAGGTCGTGCCTTGGGCATAGCGGTGCAGGAAAGTTTCGGCAGTATCTGCGCCGAGATTGCCGAAGTCTCCATTGGATCCAATGGCAAGCCCGTTGTACACAAAGTCACGGCGGCGATTGATTGTGGCTGGGTGGTCAATCCCGACACGGCCAAGGCCCAGATAGAGTCCGGCGTTATTTTTGGCCTCACCGCCGCGATGTACGGTGAAATCACGATAAAGGAAGGTCGGGTCAGTCAGAATAACTTTCCTGATTATGAGATGGTCCGAATGGCAACTTCGCCGGAAATCGATGTGCACCTGATCGAGTCAGGAGCCAGCCTCGGTGGACTGGGTGAACCCGCAACGCCTCCGATCGCCGCGGCTGTCACGAATGCAATTTATGTGCTGACAGGCCAGCGAATCAGGGAGCTTCCTCTCAGCAAGCACAGTTTCAGGCAGAACAGCACGCTGGCCAAAGCGTAACAGGAACATGCCCCTTCTCGTTATTGGCCTGCTGCTGTTTTTTTTTCCATACCTGCTGCGCGAGACGGGATTACGCGATCGCGTAGTTGTCAAACTCCCTTCAGAGGCTACTTATAAAAGCGCCTTCAGTCTGGCAACTGCCATCGGTCTCGGTCTGATAGTGCTGGGTAAAAGCCAGGCCACTTTTTTCATGGTCTGGCAGCCGCCGTTCGAGTGGCGTGTGGTCAGTCACTTTCTGATGTTGCCGGGGATAATCCTAGTGACCGCCGGTAATATCCCTCCTTCTCACTTCGCTGCGGTAACCCGCAATCCCATCCTTTTGGGGGTTGCACTCTGGGGGCTTGCGCATCTCTGGTCAAATGGGGATCTCGCTTCGATTCTGCTATTCGGCACCTTCACGATATGGAGCATGCTAAAGTTTGTTACGATGTGGGGAACTGCGAAGCCTGTCTCGCGTGCCCCGGGTATTGTTTGGGATGCGATAGCGATTCTGTTTGGATCGCTCTTGTACGCCCTGGTGGCCCTATTTCATGGACCCCTGTTTGGAGTGGGATTGAACTTTGCTTGAGCCAATTCAGATATTACTTCAGAAGCGAACGCGACAATCTGCGCGACCACACGGCCGGGCAATGCATCGGCGAGGCTTGATGGCTATGCTGCTGATGATCCTAAGCACCACGCAGGGGCCGGTGACGGCCCAGACTAAGATAGCAAACGCGGACTGGGAAGGAGAATGGCTCGCTGAAGGCACCCTGTTCAGAATCGGAGTGACACTTGGCAACGGGTTGCTGAAGATCACCCAAATAGAATCCATGGGGCAGATCTGGTCCAGCGGAGACGGCAAAGTAGACGGTAATATTGCCCGCGTAGAGGTCGAATACGCCGGCGCCACTGGCATCATCCGAGCTGAATTACTGGACGCCAAGACGGCCGTACTGTCCGCCGCCAGCTGTCAGCCCGAATTCATGGTAGTGTGCGCGCTGTCGCAGGGCCGCCAGGCAATCTTCAGGAAAGTCGCCGGCCAGGCGGCATCAGACTCGAACAACTAGATCTCTGAAACAGAGCTGATGACTTTACCTACGATGCCATATTCAACAGCCTCTTCCACGGTCATCCAATAATCACGATCTGTATCCTCGGCAACACGATCAAGGGGCTGGCCCGTTTCGTTTGCGATCAACTGATTAATCCGCGCCCTCATTTTGACAATCTGTTCTGCCTGAATAGCGATATCTGTCGCATCGCCACGGGCACCACCTAGAGGCTGATGCACCAGAAAGCGAGTATTCGGCAAAGAAAAGCGATTTTCTCTCTCTGCGGCCAGGTAGATCGTTGTTGCCGCGCTGGCCACCCAGCCCGTACCAACCACTTTGACCACTGGCTGAATGAATTTAATCATGTCATAAATCACATCGCCAGATTCAACGTGACCGCCGGGCGAGCTGATGTATAGCGTGATCGGATCATCGCTGTCTGAGGCCAGTGCCAGAAGCCGCTCAGTGACCAATCGGGCAAGCTTGTCATCAATACTGCCGAATAGGGTGATGGCGCGCGACTTAAATAGCTTCTCATCCATAAATGCCGATCTGGCTGGAGTCCGAGTGGCCGGGTTGTCATCTTCCTGGGTGCTGCGCATGGTTTCCTTCCTCATTGAATCTTCTGCATTTCACTGGTCTCACACTCAGGCTGCTTGGTCTTTATGAAGGCAATCAACTTCCACAGGTCCTGTTTTCCCTCAGGAAAATTATTGCCATAACCCACCATCCGGGTACCCGGAATGCCTGACGTTGTTATCTGAAAAATCTCATCGGCAGTAATGCCATAACGCCACTGACAGTCGAACAGATTCACTTCCTCCCCGACGCGGGATTCTGCTTCGTGACAGAACTGAGCACAGGTTCCGTCGTATATTCTGGCACCGCGCTCAACGGCCGCGGGATCCTGCATGTAGGCGGCCAACAGGCTCATCGGCGCTTCGGCCGCTGGCTCAGTCTTGTTGCATGCCGCAAGCAACATTGCACTGCCAAGCAAGCAGCCGACCCGAATCATTGGGAAATAGTCGCTTGTCATGATTGCTTCATCAAATCCGGAGTGTCAGCTTCAGCATCTCTACTTGCCATGCGAGGCCTTGTGATCGCTTAATCTGAGCTTGCAACAGTGCCACTCAAACACGGCCGCCAAGACGCTCCTCCGCACCGAGAGGTTTGAAAGAGATAAGCAGCTGGGGCAATAGGGTCAGAGAACCGGTCAAGGCAACCAGCATGGCAAGACTGGTCAACAGCCCAAATACAATCGTCGGAATGAAATTCGACAGCGCCAGAATAGAAAAGCCGGCGACAATAGTCATCGACGTAAAATACATGGCTCGCCCGATACTGTTGTGGCAGAAATGCATGGTTGCGCGGTAATCACCGAACCGGGGAAATTCGCGCTTAAACCGGTGCATGTAGTGAATGGTATTGTCGACCCCGATGCCAACGGAAATCGCTGCAATTGTGATGGTCATAATATCCAGCGGTATGCTTGCCCAACCCATGATGCCGAGGACAAATGCGGCAGCAATGGCATTGGGGATAATGCAGATCACCGCGATGGAGAGCGAGCGAAAAAGAGCGAGAAACATCAGCATGATGGCCAGCATCACCACTCCGAGCGTCAAAATCTGTGATTGAAACAGACTCTGCAGGACGTTGTTATACATCACCAGAATACCGGTAACGCGCACGTCCTCGTCTGCCAGGCCAAACTCTTCTTCAACGCCGCGCTCTATGCGCTGCAACAGCTCATTGCGATTCAGATCGGGCGCCGATTCGATCACCCGGACATTAAATCGGGTCTGGTTGTCAGCGACCGAGATAAAGGGGGTCAGAACAGTATCCTTCAGCGCCTCGGGAATCCGGTTGTACAGGATTGCCCAGAGAAACCCATCTACTTCCTGGTTACCATTGAGCTTTTCAGCCAGTTGCACAATGGCGCCGAACGAGAGTACCTTGCCGGTTTGCAGATCGGCATCAAGGTATTCATGGATGGCTTTGATCTGGTCCATTTTCGGGGCAGTAAACCAATATGCATCATCACTGCCACTGTTTGAAAACCCGTCATCAAATCCATCGTCGAATGGCGCGCCGCCATCTGGCAGATCGACCACAACATCAAAGGACAGAGTGCCGCCGAGCTTCTCATCAAACAGGCTCATGCCCTGATAAATTTCTGTGCTTTTTCTGAAGTAATCGATGAAGCTGTTTTCCACCCTCAGCTGGCTCAGTCCAATC
>Ga0163109_10000222_pt1 | contig 45974 bp, 24 predicted proteins | sample CRUFie1St13metaG_FD_108704 | JGI IMG/M metagenome (GOLD analysis project Ga0163109, IMG submission 108704) | Marine microbial communities from the Costa Rica Dome - CRUD Field 142mm St13 metaG | ecosystem: Environmental > Aquatic > Marine > Oceanic > Photic zone | place: Costa Rica: the Eastern...
CACTTCGTGAAGTGTATCTTGACGTTGACGTTGCTAATTCCTCGTTCACTGCATACAAAGAGTAAAGTAAATGCCTGCTGTAAAGACTAAGAGAATTTCTACTCTCATTGAGACGCAGCTTCCTGCTTTTATTTCTGACGAATACGAACTCTTCAGTAAGTTCGTTCAGAAATATTATGAAGCTCAGGAAGTACAAGGTGGTACATTGGATGTTATCAATAACCTCCAAAAGTATGCCGACATTGACTACTATGAGAAGAACATTCTCAAGCAGAGTGATATTCTAGCAAGCAGCATTACTGATAGCGATACTACGATCACTGTTTCAGATGCACAATCCTTCCCAAAGAAGAACGGATACATCCGCATTGATAATGAGATCATCTTCTATGCTACGAGAACCGACACAGAGTTTCAAGAGTGCTCTAGAGGTGTTAGTGGCAATACATCTCTTGGTGATCTATATGAAGCAAGTAATTTTAATAGCACAGATGCGGCACCGCATAATGCTGGGCAAAAAGTTCTTAATGTAAGTAACCTTTTCCTCTATGCATTTGTAAAAAACTTTGAGAACCAGTATCTAGGTTCTTTTCCAGAAAAATACCTCAAAGGTGAGGTTGATAAGAGAACTCTTATCAAAAACATTCAGAAGTTTTACAAATCAAAAGGAACTACTAGTTCTATCAAGTTTATCTTTAACACTATTGTTGCTAAAGATGTAAACAACAAACCAGAAGTATACAAACCAAGAGATTTTACTTACAAATCATCTGATTCTGATTGGATCAACGTATATGCACTAAAATGCAAAGTTGTATCTGGTGATGTCAAGAATCTGATTGGTAAGAAGATTGTACAAGAAGCTACTACTGAATTTGGATACGCTGATGCTGTTGTAGACAACGTATATGCTGACGGTACAGCAGATAATGAAGTAATCTATAATATTGTATTAGCACCAGAGACAGTTAATGGTTCTTTTGAAGTATCAACAAAAACTAAACTAGTAAAACCAGTAGCAGGTACAGATAGCACTGGTAATAGAATCAATGTATCTTCTACTATTGGTTGGGGAAAGACTGGATCTATCCTCCTAGGAGAAGAAACAATTACCTTTGAAGAAAAGACTGTTACTCAGTTTATTATCAAGAATAGACAACCATCAACAGCTCTTGGATATACTGCTGATACTCCTGTATACAGACCAGTTAATATTTCTGGTAGTGGTGTTACTCTACTTACATTTGGAGTAATTTATAGTTTACAACCAGACAGTACACAACCATATGCTAGTCCTGGTGATAAGATTCAGGTATCCAATCCTGGATTTGAGACAAAAGATCCTAAAATCATTAATCTTGCAACAAACCAAGTTAGATGGGTGCAAGATACAGGTGCTGCACCTGTAATTCCAACTCTACCTAGTATTCAGACTTCTCTAAACGAGTTGACTACAGATGTATCGTCTATTTTTGCAGACGACCAATACTATTATATCACAAGTTCTAGTTATCCATCACACAAGATCTTAGATGGATCACAAGTTAATGAAACTCTATTAGATCAAAGACTTCTTCGTATTATTAGAAAAGAAGCAACTAGAACTACAGAAAGTTATCCTACTCCTAGAAGAGATGTTGGAATCCTTCTAAACGGTGTCCCTGTCTACGGTTTCAAGGATCACGATAGTGTCCGTTTTGGTAAGTTAGAAGAAATTAAAGTCAACACTCAAGGTAGAGGTTATGTAACACCACCTTTTGTTCTAGTTGATCAAGTTCCAAACAAAGCAAGAGCTGTTCTTACTGGTCAGGTTGTAGAACGTATTGAAGTTAGCACTGAAGACATCTTCCCAAGAACTCCAGACATTACTATTACATCTGGTCGTAATGCTGCTGTTCGTGCAGTTGTAACTGGTGGAAAAGTTACCAGTTTGATTATTGATAACCCTGGTGAATACTATTCATCACCACCAATTGTAAGAATTAGAGATACAGCAGGAAGAGGTAGATTTGCTGAGTATACCGCTGTTGTTAATACAGATGGTAATATCATTGAATTTGAAAAAAATGCAGAAGGTAACTTCTACAATCAGAATACAGTTGTTGTAGACATCATTCCTGTTGGAGAAAATGCAACTGGTATTCCTCTTCTGAAAGAATGGAACTTAAACAGATACAGAAAATTAGAAAATAATCTTGATACTGAATATGGTTATATCTTTGCAAACTATAATAATGTTCTAGAGTATGGTTATGGATATGTTGCTAACCCTAAAGCTTTACGTGTTGCTCTCAACGATAACATCAACAGCGCAGGATCTGAACCTGCTACAAAAACTCACTCTCCAATTATTGGATTTGCTTATGACGGTAATCCAATCTATGGTCCATTCGGTTATTCTGAGGCACTGAACAAAGATTCTTCTATTTCAAGAATGACTTCTAGTTATTCTTTGGATGGAACTCGTTCGGATGGTCCATCACTAACCACATATCCTTTAGGCACATTTAACAATGATTACACCTATACTCACAAAAGTGGTACACTAGATCAGAACAATGGAAGATTTTGTGTTACCCCAGAATTTCCGCAAGGAACTTATGCTTATTTCATTACTATTGATAGCAATCAAGTACCGCAATATCCATACGTTTTAGGCGAGAACTTCTACTCGTTACCAGTTGATAGTAACTATAATTCAAATATCAATCAAGATGACATTCCTAAGAATGCCAAGAAGATTTACTCTGCAGGTATGCAGAGAAATGGTGAAGGATTGATTGCTAATGTTTCAGAAGTAAAATCTGGAACAGTTGATAATGTTGATGTTATTGATAGTTCTAGAAATTTCTCTATCAATTCTCAAATTTATTTTGACAATAGAGGAACAGAAGGTTCTGAAGTAGAATCTATTATCTCTTCTGTTAAAGGTAGAGATGTAAATTATATTGAGTGCAAAGAAGATAAAGTTGTAAAACTAACAACTATTCAGAATGCATATCTTTTTGCTGATGATACACTGAATCAACCATCATCTGGTGCATCAGGTGCAATTGTTGGTACAGTCAAGAATGATAACACTATTGTTCTTAGAAATGTTATTGGTACGTTTGATGAAACAGGAACTTTCTCTGCAAGTATCAAAACATTTAATATTTTACTAGATCAAAGAAGTTCTTACACTAAAGGTGCAATCTTAAGTTTAACTGATGGCATCAATGCACCTATAGCTAAAGGTGAAGTGTTAGAAGGAACCTCATCTCAGAATGTCGTAGAGATTAAAGTTACTGAAGGAACTTGGATTATTAATGATGACTATTTCATCCAGTCAGATGATTTATTCAATACTTCTGGAACTAGACTCGTAAGACTCACATCACTAAGTGATGGTCTAGAACCATTTGAAGTTAATCAAAGTGTTGCTCTAGTTGAAACTGCTGATGGTCACGGTCTTGGTATTGGAGATAAAGTTGATATCACCATCAATCCAGATGATGCAACTAAAACTAAAACATATTACCTAAGAAAAAGATTATATCAAGAAGCTGTACTAATTCCACCTAGCAATACATCTACTATTGACTTTACTGGAATCGGTCGTTATGAAATCCTTAATGGTGGAGCAGACTATACCCCTGGTACTTACACTAGTGTTGCTATTACTGGTGGATCTGGTTCTGGTGCTACTGCTACATTTACTGTATCTGATGCTGGTGTAGTTTCTGGTATCCAAATTCAAAATGCTGGATCTGGATATGAGAGAGGAGACTATCTTGGAGTTGCTGATGAAGATCTAGTAAGATCTGGTGCATCACAGTCTACTGCAAGATTTGCAATGTATGTCGGACACGTTGGTGTTCCTGCTGGTGGTGCAAAGGTTACAGTCAAGAGTGGATTAGGATTTGCTGCTAATGATTTAATTCAGATTGGCAAAGAAATTTTACAGATTGTAGGTGTCAACGGTAATGACCTTACTGTTACTAGAGGAAAAGAAGGAACTGCTGATGTAGATCATTTTGATGGACAAGAAGTATCTTTATACAAACCAAGATATAACTTTGCATCTAACTATGCTATCTTCTCTACAGCAACTACTGGTTATGTACAATCATATGATCCTGTTACACAGAAAGTCGTAATTGTATATGATTATGCAACACTCAATACAAGTGCAGATAAACTTGTATTAAGTTCTAGCTTCTTTGATAGTAGTAATCCACAAAGATTAGTATCAGTCAAGTCTGCTGGAGAGGTTGGTTATAAATTTGAATTCTCAGAAGATAACACAACATTTACTCCAAACCCAAATATTAATTTACAAGAATTTTACAAGTATAAGTTTGACACTTCTCATTCTAGTCTCACTGGAACTTATTTTGATGTAAGTCCAAGTAATAACTTCAATTTGATTTCTGTAGAGAGACTGGCAACTACAATTCTACCAGGAAATCCAGGATCTTTCACTGACCTTAAATTTGGATATGGAACTAGACTGCCAAGTAATACTTACACTGATAGAACAGGAACAGATTTTGCTAACTTCTTCTATTTTGATAAGAAAAATGTAGTTAGTTCTGACAATGCTTTCTTTAAAATTGTAACAGACCCATTACAGGGAGTTAAAAATATTAACTATGTCACACCGAATCGTTTTGTTTATGATATTGTTGGTGAGCCTCTTTGGGATGGTTCTGGATCCATTTCTTATACTACTAGTGGTCAGTTCGCTGTCGGTAAGATTAATGAAGTCAACATCATCAACTTAGGACTGAATTATAAAAAAGTTCCAACTATTATTGGTGCTGATGTATCTGAACCTTTTAGAGCAGATGCTACTGTAGTATTTGATAATGTAGCAAAGGTTCTCACTGGTGTCAATATTATTAACAGAGGTTCTAACTATTCAAAACCAAAAGTAGTAATTGTTGATGGTGATGGACAAGACGCTACATTTGATATTATTGTTAGAAATGGTGAAATTTTCTCTATTACATTAGATAATCCTGGAAGAGGATATACTTATACTCCAAAAATTAAAATTATTGAAAGTGATGTAGAAGCGTATGTTGAAAGTGATACTATTGGTGTTCCACAAAGTGTTAAAATCATTAATAATGGTGGAGCATATCATTTAGATAAAACTGTATCATCTACATTTACTTCTAAGTATGTTGTTTCTCTATCTTCCTTATCTACAGACGCAAGATATTTAAAAGGAGAACTTGTAACTCAAACTGTAAATGGTGTAGAGGTATTCAGAGCAAAAGTTGCTGAATATAGATTAAATTCTAATTTACTAAAACTAGAAGATATCCAGGGTACTATTAGAGAAGGTGTAGCAATTGTTGGTTACATTTCAAATACTACTGCAATTATCAAATCTGTTTTTGTTTCTACTTTCAAAGAAGAGATTACATCATTCTATGATAATCTAGGATACTACAAATCTGATAAAGGTCGTTTGGGTGTATCCAACCAGAAGATGATTGATAGTGATTTCTATCAAGACTATTCTTACGTTGTCAAGTCTAAAACTCCTATTGATGAGTGGCGTGATCTAATCAAGTCAACCACACATCCAGCTGGATTCAAATTGTTCGGTCAGGTAGATGTAGAAGCAACTGCTAATACAGAAATGCCAGAGGAGATGCCAAAGGCATCACATTTCAGTGTTCTTCAACTTTGGGATCCTGCAAAGAATAAGATTACAGTAGAGAATACTACTAGAGTCGTAACACAGTCTATACAAAAAGTAGAGAACCAAAGAATTAGGAAAGCAGTTGGTTCTGCTGCAACTAGTGAGTTCTTGTTCAATGAGATTCGTTCTTTTGAAGTAAGAATTTATAATAACACCCCTAATTACTATGATGATGTTACTAATCCACCAAATCCTGCTGATGCTAAACCATGGTGGTATAAAAATTCTTTTGATGGTGTATTAGACGAGAAGAGTAAGAGTTCTGGATCAACAACATTCCAATTAAGAGACGAAAATGATGTAGCTTTCACACCATATAGTGCAAAGAATCTAATCATAACATTAGATGGTGTTATACAAGAACCAGAAGTTTCTTACACAGTTTCTGGTGATCAAATTATATTTGCTACAGCACCATTAGGTTCTTCAACAAAACAAACTGGTGAGGGTCAAACAGATCTTACTGGATATTCTGGTGTCAAATTCTATGCAAAGTATATTGCATTTAAAGGAGAAGGTGCAACTGGATACAACAATCGTTACTTTAAAAAATTAAGAAATATCTACCAACGTGGTGGAACATGGATTGATGCTGCTAATCAGATTGAAAGAAACATTGATTTCATTATTAATGAAGCTGTTGGTTATGGAGAGGCAACATATCCTACTCTTGATTGGAGCACTAAGAAAGATGATTACCAACAGAATATTAGAGAAATCTTAGATGCATACCAGCATGATATTAGATTTGGTGGAAATGTAAAAACCATTCTATATGGTGACACATATGCAGATCAAAGTGATTATCTATACATCCAAAATAATAAAACACAATCTAATGCTATTTTCGCGTATGCAACACGACTTGCTAAATTAGCAGTTCGTAACTGGGATTACAGTGATGTAAATGTAACCTATTTACAAGGATCCAAAACTGTAACTGTAACTGATACTGAAAACTTAGCAATCGGTATGTTTATCAGTTCTGGTAGATCATTTACAACTGGTACTAAAATTGTATCTATTGATAGTGCTACACAAATTACTCTCAACAACGCAGCACTAGCTAACTCTGGAACTAGTGGTGGTGCTCCTGTTGGAACAACAAACCTGAGTGGTGAAGCAACTACCAATACTACTTTACCAACTACTACTGGTGCTGTACTACCTGGTGATCAATACTCTGTTGCTGATGGTGTAACTGTTACTGCCCCTGTTTCTTTCTCTGGAAATGATCAGGCAACATTCTCTTGGAGTGGTCTTAATAATGGTACTTTCTACAATGCTGCAGAACTTATTGAAGGTAATAAAGCATACATTGCTAATGAATCTATCAACTGGGCAAAAACTACATATCCTGCTCTAAACTGGGAAGATCCTCTTAGCACTAGACAAAACGCAGTTGTAAATTTATTTACAGATTACAGTTTAGATATCGGTGCTGTAGAAATCAAAGAAGGTGATGGTTATGTACTAGGTTATGAACCAACTCTATATTGTTTCCCAGCAGAAAATACTGTAGTAGATCCAACTAATCAAACTGGATTTGGTTATGAGATGTCTGCGACACTAGATCGTGTTGGATATATCAGACAAATTCTCATCAGCCCAAATGATGGTTATGATGCTGCAAATCCACCAGAAATTACATTTGGTGGTGACTTAGCAGGTCGTTTAAGAGGAACTCCAGTATTCCTTGGTACTCAAATTACTGATATTGATTTTTGGGATATTGAAAATGATAGACCATACATTCCTTTCCAAAGATTTATTGAAATCAATGGTATACAAGTAGAGCAAATTCAATTTAATGATGAAGGTGATAATGTAATCACTATCGGACCTCCAACTTTGACAGCACCTGCATTCCAAGGTGTTCAAATTCAGGCAACTGTAGATATTACTATCGGTAGAAAGATTAGTAATATTTGGATTACAGAAGAAGGTGATTTTGATTTCTCAGTACCAATTGCTTACATTCGTGGAGTTAATACTCCTGGTGCTAACGGTTTTACTATAAACCCATCTGTAGAATTAGATGCAACTTGTAAAGTCAAAAAAGAAATCATCTTTAATGTTCTTAATGGTGGTTATGGTTATGATCCAGAGACAGTACAAGTTAATCTAAACTGGGTTGGTGGTCCTTATCAGTTTACACCAACTGCTGAGGCAAAACTTGATGATGAAGGTAGAGTTACTGAAATCAAGATAGTTGAACTAGGAGATTTTGATTTAATGCCAAATGCAATTGCTACTGTTAGTGGTTTTGCACCTGGCGGAACATATGATGTACAAACAAAATGCTATAGAGATATTACTCTAATTCTTGATTCGTATATTTACTCTCTTAAGTTTGGTGGTAACGAAAAAGTTGTAACTGCTGCACAACTATACTATACAAAGAATGATTATCCATATGGAGAGTCACTATATCATATTGCTGGTCAATTAACAGAAACACTTGCTACATTTGAATATGCTAAAGATCTAGCTGTTCAAGCAATGAGAAATGAATTGCCATACACTGATCCAAGTATTCTAACAGATTCTGTAACTCCTGTATGTGCAGAAGTTGAAAGTGCTCTTAACACTTATCATAGTATTGTTGATACTATTCTAACAGAAGGAAAAGGACTTGTAGATAAGACTCCACAAAATCCAAATAAAGCAGGTAACTGGACTTCTACTGTAACATACTCTAATTACAATATTTTACCTGACCCACAAATTCCACAGCAAGAATGTGCTACTGTCATTTCTGCATTGGATGCATTATATGACAACCTAGAGGATTCAATTAAAGAAGAATCTGTAACTAAAACTCTTCCAGATTATGTTGATGGAGAAACCAAAGAGTTTGAGTTATATTGGGATGACAATACTCCTGTTAATACAGAAGAAGATGAGGATCTATTCTTTACTCTAAATGCTGTATTACAGAGACCAAAGTATACAGAATCATATCCATTAGAAGATGCATATGTTATTGACAGAACTGTAATTCCAAACAAAATTAAGTTTGATGTTCCTCCTATTTGGGATCAAGATCTTGGAGCTAAAACAATTCAAGAACCAACTGCTGTAGAAAAGGTTGTTGGTATTGGTGTTGGTAACTATAAGAGATTGACTATTGATCCTAACCTAGTAGACAATTCTAGAACTGGTCCTTTCTTAATTCTAGATGTTGAGGATTACACAGTACAAAGTATTGAATCTAACAGTACACTATATGTTTTTATTGATGGTATTCTTCAGCAAGAAGGTGAGAGAAAGTCTTATACTGTTTCTGGTCCTAATATTTTCTTCAGTAAACCAATCTTGAAAGAGATGAAGGTTGATATACGTTATCTCTATGGTAGAGATGTTGGACAAGTTCTAAACATTTTTGATTTTGCACCTGATGCATTCTTCTCTACAGGAAGATTTGTAATTGAATCAAATTCATCTTTCTGGGACTCATTTGAGACTTATTCTTGGATGGGAGACAAGATTGGTAGTGGTATTCACTGCTGGCAAGTAAAACCTGATGGAACTTATAATGTTATTGGTAAGGTAGCTAACCTACTTCGTACTGCATCAACTGTAGAATTTGATATTGTAAAAGCACAAAACTCTTTTATCTTAGATAATACAGATATTGTATTTGCTGTAGAGGGATACTATGATAGAAATACTACTCTAGCATCTTCCGAATTTACAGATACTACATTAACTCTTCGTAAAGATGAAACTGGTAGAAAACTTCTAAGAGATGAGAATGGACTGTGGTCTGGAACTATCCTTGGTAAGACATATAAGAGTCCTTTCTTAAGTCTATCAAATGGAGATCAAATTCGTGTAGAAGGTGAAGATAAATTTAGAAAGATTAAAAAACTTCCTACTGAAACTACCAGTAAGGATAATAGAGACGGTCAACAACTATCTGCAGATATTTTTGCTGCTGTTTCTGTAGAACCTTATAATGGTATTACTAGAGGTGAAGGTCTATCCGTTATTGCAACTGTTGAAGGTGGTTCTGTTACAAAACTAACATGGAATCAGCGTAGCTACGATCCTCTTACACAACCAACTGCATATCAATATTTTACACCACCTATTATTGAATTCATTCCTGAAGATGGAACTGGTGGTGGTGCTAGAGCACAAGTTATTGTAAGTAAAGGTCAAGTCCTTAGTGTAGATTTGATTGATGGTGGTTCTGGATACACCAAGGCACCAAAAGTTATTGTTGCTAGAAGATTTGATATTCTTTCTGAAAGAGAGATTGGTGTTTCTCTGGTTAATTTACAGATTGTCAACCAAATCACTGGATTTGGTATGTCAGGAACGACTGTAATTACAGAAATCAGTGATGCTGGAATCAGAGGTATTGGAACTATTGGTACTATCTTACTTGATAGTCCTGCTGAAACTGAACGTGAAATTGCACAAATTATTACTCCAGAACCAGAACCAGCACAACCTTTAGTTGCTAGACTAGTTGAACTAGAGAAAAAAGCAGAAACATTAGATGAGGATGTAGAATTTATTGATGTATTCCACAATGCTACTGTTGTATCTGCAGAGATTCAAGACATTGTTACAGTTAATTCAATTTCTACTGTAAGCAGGGCAATCACCACATCATTTGAGAATCTTATTCCTAATGATGCTCTATCTAATGTCAACTACTTTACTGATGCTGCATACTTAAATCTTGATTTGGATGTTAACGACAGCATTGCATACATTCCAGATACATCTAAATTTGCTCCTGTCGGACTATTGATGATTGGTGATGAGATTGTCAGTTATGCTAGAAAAATTTCTGATAGATTCCTCAATCTTACTAGAGGAAGACAAGGAACAACACCTCAGTTCTGGGTTGCTGGAACATATCTAAGACAGATTGAAGAGGTAACTGTAGTATCCGCTGCTGTTATTTCTATTGAATCTGAAAGCGATGTTACGATGCTCACTGCATCTGTTGCTCCTGGACAAGGACTCGCAAGACAGAGACAAATTCAAGTCAAGTCTCCACCTGAGTTCTCTATTACAAGAGAAGCACTTGAGGTAGTAATTACTCCTCCACCTGGTGGTGTGATTGATGGATATGTTGAAACAGCATTCTTAGTTGATCCTACTGCAATTAGAGCAGGTAATACTACAGGAGGACATGATGGTGAGGTTGATCTAATTGATGTTTCTGATAGATACTTCGTCACTAAACGTGATCTAACAGAGGTTCAAATTACAAACTCTCTATTTGGTGTTTCTGCAGAATATATCGGCAACTATACCACTACAAATGCTGGTCACAGAATCAAGCACTTTGATGGTATCTTTGATGATGGTGCAGCAAACGTCTCTGGTATGACAATTCTGGAAATTTCCACATATTATTCCGCGCTTACTATCAAAGATTTTAGTGAGAGAGCGGAGTCTAGTTACACTCTAGCTGGTCCTGTTCTCAACCTAGTACCACCATCTATCCAGAATCCTGTAGCTATCAGTTCTTCCTCTGGAACTATTGGAGGAACCATTGTTGTCCAGGACACTACATTATTCCCAACAACAGGATACCTTTACACCTCTGGTGGCACTGTTATCCAATATACTGGCAAAACAGCAACTGAATTTACTGGTTGTACTCTAACAAGAGGTCCAAACTCTATATTAAACGGACATGAGTTAGTTCCGTTTGCAATATCCTAAATATTGCTATAAATATAAATAACTCAGGCACAAATTACAACGTCGGAACAGAAAACCCATGGCTGCTATTATCTCTGATAAGTTTCGCATCTTTAACGCGAAACAATTTCTAGAATCTCTTACTGAAGGTCCAAACGATACGAGTGCGGAACGCTCTAGAATGTACTTCTTTGTGGGTCGTCCACAACCTTGGAAAGCGTACTTAGAAATTCACTCTAAGAACGGAACGGCGTTTGCTGTAGGCAACGAAGTCTATGTTGGAACATATGGTTCCACCACTTTCCGTGCTACAGTTGCTGCCGTTTATGATAGTGCCCTTCTTCTGACCGACGTTTTTGGCAGCGCAGGAATTAATTCCGCACCAACTCTTGGTACTGCTCTTAAAGGCAGAACTGGTGGTGCAGGCGGATCCGACACTGGTGCCGAAGCAGTCTCTGGCGTATATCGTTACGCTACTGAGGATGTTCCACCTCTTCCTCTTGATAACCAGAGAGAAAAAAGAAATCTTTACGACGAACTAATTGCTGCCAAGCGTATTACTGATGCTTTTGCAAGAACAGTTATTCGTCGTTATAACTGGGACACTGTTACCAATCCTAAGTTTGACATGTGGAAACCTGACTACTCTGCTACACCTGGTGGCGGTGGTCAAATTGGTAAAACCACTGCAACAGGTCAAACCAGTATTGCTGACGCTAAGTTCTATGTAATGAACTCTCAGTATGAAGTATTCAAGTGTCTTTACAATGGTGAAGATCCTTCTAACACAACTGGTCAGAACGCAACTGAAGAACCATCTACAGCAGGTGGTAACTATGCTTCTGCCACTGGTCTCTATACCGAGACAACTGGTGCTGGTTACATCTGGAAGTATATGTACACCATCCCAACCGATGATGTTCTGAAGTTCCTCTCTTCTGACTTTATGCCAATCGTTCTACCAGCTAACGCTTCTAGAACTGGTGTTGTTGGACAAGCAGTTGATGGCGCAGCAGACGTTGTAGTTATTGAGAACGCTGGAAGTGGTCTTCCTGCTTCTCAGACTCTTTACACTAGCGTCAAAGGTGACGGCACAGGCGGTGTTGTACAATTTGTTACAAACGGTGCTGGTACAATCACATCTGCTGAGATGCAATCTCGTGGATCAGGTTACACCTATGCTAATGTTCTTCTAACTAACGGCAACCTCTTCTCTGATGCTGGTCTATCCAGTGCAGTTGCAACTGGTGGTTCTGCTGTTGGTGCTCTTGAAGTTATCCTTCCTCCTGAAGGTGGACATGGTTCTGATCACGAAACAGAATTGAATGGTAAGCGTGTGATGACAAACATTCGCCTAACCTATTCTGAAGGTGGTGGTGATTTCCCTGTTGATAACGACTTCCGTCGTATTGGTATCATTGCTGATCCATATGCTTGGGGAACCACAACATTTGAAACTAGAGACACTGTTTCTGGTCTAAAAGCTATTAAGATCACTGGTGCTAGTGCTGATTACTCTGTTGATGAGAAGATCACACAGACAGTTGCTGGTGGTACTGCATACGGTACAGTTGTTTCTTGGACACTTGACAGTGGTTCTACTACCGCTGGTGTTCTTAAGTACATCCAAACTACAGATGCACACACAGACAGTGGTGTTGTAAGAGCATTTGAGTCTAATGGTTCTAATGCAATCACTGGTGAGACATCAACTGCTTCTGGTAACGTAGACACTGGATATGGTTCTGCACTACTAGGTGTCACTTTTGCAAGTGGTCTAGCAGCACCTGAAATTGAAAATAATTCTGGTGATGTTATCTACGTTGAGAACCGTCGTCTCATCACTCGTGCTCCTGACCAGATTGAAGACATCAAACTTGTAATTGAATTCTGATTAACTCGCTAAATACTAGGGACTAGATACTAGTATTTGGCGGAGTACGATGCCTCAGAAGACTAACCTAAATGTAAATCCTTATTACGAGGACTTTGACGCGAGTAAGAATTTTTATAAGATTCTATTCCGTCCTGGATACTCTATTCAAAGTAGGGAATTAACACAAGTACAATCCATTCTCCAAAATCAAATTGAGAGTTTTGGAAAGTATGCTTTCAAGCAGGGTGAACTTGTCATCCCTGGTGAGGTAGGTCTCAATACAAAATTAGATTACGTTAAACTATCGTCTGTCTCAGAGGTTGCTATCTCAGAGGGAGACGATATTGTTTATAAGAAATATGACATTAGTCAGTTAGTTGGACAACAGTTACAAGGTCTTACTTCTGGCGTCACTGCAACTATACTAGCAACAAAGTTAGCTACTGAGTCTTCTGCTGATACTTTGTTTGTTAGTTATATCAATAGTGGTAATTCCAACACAGAACCTACCTTCCGTCAAGGTGAAACATTAGAAGTTATTGATGGTGTAAATACACCACTTCTAGTTGTTGGTACAGATGGTAGTGTTCTACCTACTAGTATTCAAGTAACAAACCCTGACACTGGAGAAGTAACTTCTTTAGAAAGTCCAGCAATGGGTTATGGTTCTGCTGTAAAAGTAGAAGAAGGTATTTACTTTGTCAATGGTTACTTTGTTCGTAATGATGAATCTCTTCTAGTAATTGAAGAATATTACAACAAACCATCTGCAAAAGTAGGTTTTACAATTAAAGAAGAAGTTGTAACACCAGAGGCAGATGCATCTCTATATGACAACTCTATTGGTTCTGCAAACTATACAGCTCCTGGCGCACACAGACTTAGAATTTCTCTTGAGTTAAAAGAGTTTGCTCTAAATGCAATTACCGATAAGAATTTTATTCAACTCCTAACAGTTTCTAGAGGAGTTATTCAAAGAAAAATTGAATCTACTGATTTCAGTGTTCTTGAGCAAACTCTAGCTCGTAGAACATTTGATGAGTCTGGTGATTATGTTGTAGATAATTTTGCTATTGATATTAGAGAGTATGCTCAAAAAGATGGCAATAGAGGACTATATGCTGTTGATGAGTTTGGTCTATTCAATGGTCAGTCTGCTAGTGACGCTGCTAGAAAGATGGTTGCTAGTGTCGGTCCTGGTAAGGCATATATCAAGGGATATGAAATTGTTAATAAAGAAACAAAATATCTTGATATTAACAAAGCAAGAGAAAGTGTCTCTACAGACAATGTAGTTCTTAAGAGTAAAGGTCTCCCAACATATAGTATCACTAATGTGTTTGGTAGTGTTCCTCTAAACAAAGAGGGATCTGAGTTAACTGCATATCCTGATGTATTCTTGTATTCCACATTTAATGATGGTTCTATCGGTCTGAACAATACAGAGTTACCAATAGATCACAGGCAAACTATTAATAGAAGAGGTTTAAATTTTGGAATTGATGATGGTATTAAGACCATCACACTTCAGATTACAAGTACAACTCAATTAATTGGTTCTGTAACTGATGCTACTTTCCAAACCACATTCGGAACACTATATTATATCAAGACTAGAAGTGACAGTGGATCACCAACTGCTACTGGATCTTTCAAAACATTATCATTTGCTACAATTAACAAACCACTGATTAATGCTGCTGAGTCTGTTCAGTTTTTAGAATTGACAGTAACTGGTGACAAGCAAGAATTAGAAGCACTGTTACTTGAGTATGATCTTTCTGACAGTGAATTTAAGAGAAAGATTTTCTTAAGTGCAGATGATGCTAACACAAATTCAAATGAGTTTGGATTTATTGTTGACTATAAAAATACAATCACACCTATTATTGGTAAAACTAAACCAAGTAATTTCTTCTTGAAGAATAGAGGTGCTGGTTTTAATTCTGACTCTGATATTGTACTATCAAAAGGAAGACTATCTGCAGGAACACCTGCATACAATACTACATTTGGATATTCTTATTTTGATCCTCAGTTCTTTACTAAAATTATCTTAGAGAACGTTCCTAGTGGAAGTGGAGCTTTTGAAGAAGGTAAATATATCTTCGGTTCAGAAAGTAATGCATATGGTGTTGTAGAAGGTTCTGGAACAGGTGTATACAGTACAGGAAAAATTCTCTTTGTAAAAACTCTTTCTGGAAGATTTAAACCTGGTGAGACAATTAGAGATGAAGAATCAAATACTGTAAAGATTGCAAAAGAAAATACGATCTCTCACTTTGTTGTTCAAAACAGAGGTCTTGGATATGCAGATGGTCTCACTCTACTAATTAATGGATTAGAATTTGATGCTTCTAAGATTGAAGTTAAGAAGACCAATGATGGTAGAGTATATGGCGCTGTAATCGTCAATAGACGTGCTATTGATGTTGAGTATGCACAACCACCAGCAGTAACTGTTAAGAACCCTGATGGCGCTGCTACACCAAACGCTGGTGCTGCTGTTGTACCTGTACTATTCAGAGATACTGTAACCACATACACTCCACAAAATGTTAAGTCTATTGGTTGCTCCTATGGTTCTGGTAACTCTAATCAATTTTCTGCTGACGTTGTAGTTGACAGTCAAACAGATGCAGAAATTAAATCTGTTACTAGCTTTACTTTCTTTGGATCTCAAGGAAATGATTTTGTAGAATCTACAAGTTTTAGTGCAGATGCATCTATCCTACTACAGCAAGGTGATCTTGTACAGTTTTCTGATGATGACAACAACTTAGTTCGTGCAATTGTACAATATGCAACAAAGCAAGAAGGTGCATCTAAGACTAGAATCTATCTTGATACTGCACTTCCTGGTGATGTAACTAACACAAGTATTGTACGTTTGCGTCCTAAAGTATCAAATACAAATTCAGGTACTTTATTATATCCAACTGGAAGCAAGCAAGTATCGCAAATTTCTGCTGGTGGTGAAGACACTAAGATTAAGTATTACTTCCGTAGAGATTTTGTAACCACAGCATCTTCTGGTGGTGGCACAATTACATTTGCTGCACAGTTGCCATTTGGTACACAAAGATTTGCAACCTTCAGTGAAGACAACTTTATTATTACGGTACTAGATCCTGGTGATGCTCCTAATCTTATCAAGGGAGATATCATCTATGTTGAAAATGACGCTGTTGAAATTTCTTCTTCTACAGATACTGGTAGTGGTTTAACTTCTGGTAGTATCAGTCTCAACCTACCAAGCACATATTTTGGAACTATTCCTACTAACGGAACATTCCCTAAACTAAAACTGACTGCAACTCTTGAGGTATCTAACGCAAAACCAAGACTTAAGACTGTTGTTAGAAACAAGAGAATCACTGTTGCATCTGCTGGTGACCGTAATGTACCATTTAGAGGACAAGATTACGATACTGATGTAGTAGAAACTCTTTCTTATTCTGATGCGTTCAAACTAAGATATATTTACGAAGGAACAGTTTCTCAACCACCTTCTGCAGATACTTCTGGTAATCTAATTTCTGGTACAGATGTAACTAACAGATATACATTTGATAATGGACAAAGAGATACACTGTATGATGTTTCTCGTATTGTTCTAAAACCAGGATTTGAACCAGCAGAAGGTCAACTTCTAATTGCTTTTGATTACTTTGAGCAATCTCAAGGAGATTTCTGTACTATTGATAGTTATATTCATGAAGCAGGTGTTCCTGAAGATGAAATTCCATCTTTCAATTCTTCGGTACATGGAAACCTTGAGCTCAAGAATGTAATTGACTTTAGACCTAAGGTTGACACCAATGCAATTATCCCTGGATTCTTAGATAAAGCATCGTTAGAAATTACAGAAGGATCTTTCTCTGGTCCTGGTGCTATCTTAGCAAGCACTCCTGCTCCAGACAACAGCATTGAATATACATTCTCGTTTAGTCAGATTCAATATCTTGATCGTATTGATGGTGTATTCTTAGATAAGAAAGGACAGTTCATTGTCAAGGAAGGTAATTCATCACTCAACCCATCTAAACCAGATCCTATTGATGATGCTGTACCTCTCTTCTATGCATATATTCCTGCATTTACGAAGACAAGTAAAGATGTAAGAATTACTCCAGTTGATAATCGTCGCTATACAATGCGTGATATCGGTAAACTAGAGAAGCGTATTGAGAGACTTGAGTATTATACCACACTTAGCATCCTAGAGCAGCAAGCTCTTAACATGCAAGTTAAGGATGAGATTGGACTTGATAGATTCAAGTCTGGATTCTTTGTTGATAACTTTGAAGCACATAAAATTGGTAATTTACAATCTCTTGATTACAAGTGTGCAGTGGACAGTCAGCAAAGTGTCCTACGTCCACAAGCAAAAGAAGATTGTATTGATCTAGAAGAATTAAATGTAAGAGAGGATCAGAGAGCAGTCTCTGGATATAAGAGATCTGGACATATGGTAACTCTACCATATTCACCGCTTACATTGTTAGGTAATGATTTTGCTAGCAAAACTTTAAATCCAAATCCATTTGTTGTTCTCCAATATGTTGGAGATGGTGAAGTATCTCCTTCTATTGATCATTGGTACGATCAGTCTGCAGAACCATTAGTAGTAGATACAAACACAGATTTGTTTACTATTTTCTTAGCAAAAGAGAATGTAAAAGAAAGTTTCTCAAGTCTCTTTAACTCATTCGTAGTTAACTGGGTAGGAACATCTACATCATTTACTGCTATTAACTCTTTAGGAGAAGTTAATACACAACAAGCTATCACATCTGTTGCTAGTGCATCTGTTGCAAGTTCTTCTAATATCAGTCCTCAAAACAATGAGGTTGGAAAAGGTATTCAAACTAAGACAGTAGGTGAAAAACTTGTATCCACCTCACTATCTTTCTTTGCAAGAAGCGTTCCTGTAAAATATGTAATCAGAAGAATGAAACCTAATACAAGAATCTTTGCATTCTTGGAAGGTAGAGATGTATCACGTTGGGTTAATCCTGACTTAAGATTTACTGGAATTGCTGGTAACTCCTTGTCTTCTTTCAATGGAGAAATTACCACAGACGAATATGGAAATGCCAGTGGAATTATTTTAGTTCCTGCTGGAAATCCACCACTAGAAAACACTACATGGACTGGTGATGTTGATACTGTAGCATATGATACATCTGCTGAAGAGATCAGTATTACATCTGGTGTTCTTACCTTTAGATTTACTTCTAGTGCATCCAATGAAGGAAAAGAAACCGTTGATAGTTATGCAGAAGTTAAGTATTATGCTACTGGTCTTCTTCCAGAAAATCCTGCTAGCATTGTATCTACAAAACCATCTTACTTCAAATCCAATGAAGGTGTTCAGTTAATTGAAAGCAATACTGATAATCCTATCAGACCTAATCCTCTTGCACAAACGTTTAAGGTTGAAAATCTAGACGGTGGATGTTTTGTAACTGGTGCTGATCTATACTTCAATAAGAAGAGCACAAATATTCCAGTCAAAACTTACATTACAAATGTAGATGCTGAAAAACCAGGAAAGAACATTGTTCCTGGATCTGAGAAAACTCTATCACCAAATACTTTCCTCAAGTGTTTTTCTACTGGCAACATGTCAGTATTTAAAGGAGAAAGTGTAACTGGTGCATCTTCTTCTGCATCTGGTCCTATTCTTAAGATCTTTGATAAGAACAATGTAGAGTTAGTAGCTACTGCATCTGGTAAGTATAGTCTTACTAATGAGCAAGTTTATACTGTAGTTCTAAGTAATCACAATGGTAAATCTTTTGTGCAGAATGAAGATCTAATTATTCCTTCTGTTACTGAAGCAAATGCAAAAGATGCTACAACTTTAGTTCTTGCTATTGCAAAAGATAGCGGTAAACTTTCTAAGATTAGAGTCACTGATCCTGGACAAAATTATGATAGTGCAATTTTAACTATTGAAAGTCCACAACTTCCTGGTGGTTCTACTGCAACTGCTTCTATCAGTGTATCTGGTGGTAAGATTTACAATGCAGAAATTTCTCTACCTGGAATTGGATATACAGAAGCACCTTCTGTGGTCGTCAAAGGCGTTGGAAGTGGATCTGGTGGATGCGAGATTCAAACGTTCTTGGACATTGACACACCAGCGGTTAGAATGGGTGTAGCAGTTGATGCTGGAGAAGCAACCAACTCTACTACTCCTACACACTTTGCATATGATTATCCTGTATATCTACAGAACGATACCGAGTATGCTCTCGTAGTTGAAACTGATTCAACCGATTATGAGCTTTGGGTTTCTAGACTTGGTGAGACTGATATTGCTACAAGCACTGTCATTACAACTCAACCATCTCTAGGTTCAGTATATCGTTCACAGAATACAGAAAGTTGGACTGAAGATATTTTTGAAGATCTTAAGTTTACTCTATACAGAGCAGAATTTACTATTAATAGACCAGCAAATCTTCTTCTCAAGAATAGTAGTCTCGGTTATGAATTGTTAGATCCAAACCCACTTGAGACTAACGCAAGTTCTAGTTCTAATGCTACTGCAAAATTATTTAAGAACAATAACTCTATTGTTAAATTCAATCACAGAGACAATGGATTTGAAGACTCTGGTAAGTCTTATGTCTTCTATAGAACTGTACAGGAAACTGGTGGTATTACATCATCTGTTTTGAATAGCAATCTATTCCAAGTTATCAACTCTGGTATTGACATGTATAATGTTCAAACTCCATCGCAAGCTGCTGGTAATGCCATTGGTGGTGGAGACGTTGCATATGCATCTTTCAATAGAAAGTTTGAGACTCTATACCCACAAATTCATTACTTGACATTTACTGGAACTGGTTTGGATGTTAGTGTTCAAACTACAAACATTGTTCCTGTTGATTCTAATACAACAAACTATACTTCGTATTCACAAACAGAATATGAAAGAACTTTCTTGAATGAACCACACTACTTTACTAATCAAAAAGTTGTAGCGTCTGATATTAATGAGACTCTCAACAACTTGAATCAATCATTGACTTATAAGATGTCTCTTTCTTCTACATTGTCTCATTTGAGTCCAATTATTGATCTATCTAGTGCTACTGTTAAAACAGTAAGTAATAGAATTGAAAGTGCTGATGGTGCTGAAAACAGATTTGGTAGAAGAGATCAAATCATTGAATTCTATCCTGTATACAGATTTGATCTAGATGGTCAGGGTGCCGTACAAATTCAAGCAGATCAGACAATCCAAGGTAATACATCTAAGACTGTCGGAACTATTGCAAGAGTAGTTGGAGCAACTGTATATGTAAGAGTTAAGACTTCTCAGTTCTTCCAGAAAGGAGAGGGCGTATCTCTAGGAAATCAAACTAGTTTGACTGCAGTTAATGTTGACTCTAATCCTACACAAATTCTATTCTCTATTGATGAAGCTTCTGCTATTGTAGCACGTAATCCAAATGTATTGAACCAGACTTATGATAATAAGATTACTGGTAAAGCAGTTGTTTGGAACAGTCAAACTCAAGAATTAACTTTGAGAAATGACATTCAACCAATTGGTGATAATTTTACAGATAGATTAATTGATAGCACTGTTTACAATAGAAATGCTGATATTAGTTTACAACTTGCTGATATCTTCCGCGTAGGAGATTTTGTTAAGTATCCAAATCAACCAGAAGAGGAGAATGCTTACTTAGAGGTTGGTAAGATTACTTATGAAAGTGGTATTGATTATGTGGCAGAAGATACATCCAAAAATAGTTCTTCTGCTGCTAAGTACGTCACTAAAGAAATTGTTATTAACAATCCAGCTACATCAGTTGATGTACATCTAATGGCAAACGTTAAAGATATTTCTAATATTGAAGTTCTTTACAAGTTTAAGAAAGCATCCAGTCAAGAAAACTTTGAAGATATTGATTGGGTATACTTTAATGACAATGGACAACCAGATGTACTTGAAATTGCTACCAGTGAAAACAGTATTTCTAGTGTTGTTGAAAAGCAATCTTCTTATCAGGATCTTAAGTATAGCGTCTCTGACTTACCAGAATTCTCTTCTTTTGCAGTCAAGATTGTAATGCGTGGAGTAGATCCAGCATTCGTTCCTAAGGTCCAAGATATTAGAGCAGTAGCATCTTTCTGATCTCCGCGTATGGACTACATCAAAGTAAGTGGGCATGATGGTCTCGTAAGAGACCAAAAGACTGGTGCCATCATCAATTTGGACGATTCTGCGATTGAAGCAAGACGTAAAGCGAAACACCTAGGTTCCGCGTTAGAAGACATAAATATGTTGAAGAATGAAATCTCTGAAATCAAATCACTACTTAGAGAGTTAGTCAAAAATGCCAGCAATTAACGTCGCAAAAACAGATACCTTTGAGACTCAAAGGGTAAAAATTAATGATATTGCACAAGCAATTTTTAATGTTACAGCAGGTGGTAGTGATCTATCTACTGGTATTTTAAAACTAGGTGATGGTACAAAACCATTACCAGCATTGGCATTTAACAATGAACCTTCTCTAGGTTTATACAGACCAGCTTCAAAGACTATCGGATTTGTTTCAGGTAGCAAAAATATTTTAGACATTGAGGAAACTCAACTTCTCTTATACAAAGATCAAACTATTAGAAAAAGATCTATTCCAACTGGTGGTGGAATTGATCTTACCCGTGGTTCTGGATATGAGTTTGGAACATATATTAATATCCCTCTACTAGGTGGTTCTGGTTCTAATGGAGAAGCAACATTCTTCGTAGACTATTTTAGAGGAACTCCAGGAACTGGTGCTGGTTACAATGCAGGAACATATACAGGTGTCCCTTTAGTTGGTGGTAGTGGAACAGATGCAGCGGTAGATTTTACTGTTTCTGGATTAGAAGTTCTTGTCAGTGATGGTGGTACTGGATATGCAGATGGATTCTATTCTGGTGTTGCACTATCAAATGTAAGTGGATCTGGTAATGGTTCTGGTGCTACTGCAATTGTTGAAGTTGTAGGAACAATTATTACTAACGTTGCAATCGCAACTAATGGTAATAATCAATATGAGCAAGGAGATATCTTAACTGTAACAGATAATCTACTTGGTTCTGGTGGTGGTAGTGGACTTGAAATTGAAGTTACTTCTGATGCTGGTGTATTTACATTTGATGATATTACAAAGGGTCCAGGATATACCGCAGGTAATGTTTTAACACTACCAGTAACACAGACTGCTAATAATGTCAATATTCCAGGTGTACATATTACAACTGGTTCTACTCTAACTGCTGGAAGTACAACAGTAACATTACCAGCAACAACTAATGAAGTCATTCCTGGAATGATTCTTGCTGTTGATCAAGGTGGATCTGTAGGAGAATTTCCAGGTGGATCAACTGTCACTGTCGTTAGCATTACAAATGGCACTACAGTAGAAGTAGACACAGCAGCTTCTGTATCTGGTGCTGCAGATATTACATTTTCTAGTGCTGAAAATACTGTTATTACTGTTCCTGGTGGAACGGCAAACTTAGTTGGTGGAATGGTTCTTTCAGGATCAAATACTACCGCAGTTGATGGACTTACAATTGTCAATGTTAGAAATGCTAACGAAATTGAAATTAGTGCTCCACCAACAAATGCTTTCTACCAAGCAAACTTAACATTCACTCCTGGTTGGGGTGTTGGATCAAGTGCATTTAGTTACACCGTTGATGTTGTTGGAGCAGTAGAAACCTTAACAATTACGGATGGTGGTACTGGTTATGTAATTGGTGATGTACTTACAGTAAGTCCATCAGATCTAGTTAATCCAATTGAGTATTCAATTAAATCCGAGGGTCTTCAAAAATTAACATTTACAGGAACTGTTGCTTCTTCTGTGTTTGTTGTTGGTGATGAATGGGAGATTGATGGTGGTGGAGAAGGTGGTGCATCTTTTGAGGTAGCATTTGTTAAATCTACTGGTGGTAACGTTGATTATGTTTTACTGAAAGATGCATCTTTTGCTGATGCAGATGATATTAGAAAAGTCGGAACTACTACAACTTATACTATTGCAGTAGCTAGACCACCTGGTGGAAAGTATTACATAGAAAACGTCTCTGGTACTTTTAACTTACATCCAGATTTTACTTTCTACGCTGGAGAAAGATATAGATTTAATCTTGACGCTTCAATGACCAGTCACTCATTGAAGTTTAGTGCATTCCCTGATGGTATTCATAATACTATTGGACCTATTGTAACAACAGTTACTGCTGCAACTGATACTATTAATGTAACTAGCACTGCCAGCATTCAAGTTGGAATGAAGGTAGAGGAAACAGGAAATGATCCTGGTCAATTAGCAGAAGATACTCTAGTAACAGAAATTGTTGATGCTACTACGATTCGTGTATCACCTGCTCCAACTTCAACTGGACAAATTAGTATTTCTTTTGCTGGAGTAGAATATACTGATGGTGTTACAGTTACACCAGCATATATTGAAATTAAAATTACAGAAACTACGCCATCTACATTATACTATTATTGTGCTAACCATCCTGATATGGCTGGTGAAGATGGTGATGAAGCAGTTCTTACAATTGATACAAATAACCCACGAGTATTTGGTAGTGGATTCCAAGGAGAACTCACAGATGTTACAGTTTCGGATGTAGTCAAATTTGATGTTGAAACTGGAAAAATTGATTGTAATGATATCGTATCGCCAGCAGCAAGATTTACCAATGCTACAATAACAACTCTCTTAAGTGCTTCAAATATTTCTGGCGACACTATTTCGCTATCAACTATCAATGCTGCTTCTTCTTTAGATGTTACAGCTGGAACCAATATTAATTTAACTGGTGATGTAACACTTGGCACAGTAGCTACTGTTGCCAGAACTAGTGGTGATTTTGCGACTCCTGGTGAAATCAAAACAACTACTCTCTTCAATTCAAATGATGCCTTGAAGATTGAGGATGCTGTTATTGAATCTATCAATAACTACGATCTGGAAATGACACCTTTTGCAGGAAGACTTGCAAAGGTAAATACAAATACTGCATTTGTACTTCCAGTTGGTACTTCTGCTGAGAGACCTACTGGTTTAGCAACAGACGGATCTATTAGATTTAACAGCGAGACAAATCAATATGAAGGTTATAGTGGTAATTCTTCTTCTTGGTCTTCTCTTGGTGGTGTTCGTGACCTAGATGGTAACACATATATTCTAGCAGAACTAACTGTAGGTGCTAATGATAATACACTACATTTTGTAAATGATAATGTTGTTACACAAAGATTCACTCCTGCTTGGCACGAGTATGTAAATGTCAAACAAGTTAGATCTGTAAACGTAACTGCTCCAGCATATACAGAATTTATTGCTAATGCACCTGTTGCTGAGGGAGATTATGTTAAGTGGAGAAACAATATTTACGTTGTTCCTAACGGAGGACAAGGAACTACTGCAACTAGTGGTAGTGAACCAACACATACAACAGGAACCCAACCAAACGGAACAGCACAGTTAGAGTGGTTTGCATCTGCAGTTGCTCCACTTACATTTGAAGAAATTGAAGAAGTTAGGATTTCTCCTCTAGGATTTACACCTCTCGTTATTAATGGTGATTTAAGATTAACTGGCAATAAAATTACTACAGATGTCAGTGATCTTGTTTTACAACCTAATGCTGGTAAGAGAGTAGATGTTAACAGCAACACTACACTAACAGTTCCAGTTGGATCTGATGCAGACAGAGGATCTGCAATCCAAGGTGGTATTAGATTCAGTACAACTGCTGGACAGTTTGAAGGATATGATGGAGCTAACTGGGGTTCTCTTGGTGGTGTCAAGGACGTTGACCAGAACACCTATATTATTCCTGAGACTTCTCCTGGTGCAAACGAAAACGTTTTGTACTTCTACAATGATGGAAACAATAGTCTTCAGTTAACTACACTTGCATTAGATTTCTATTCTGTAGATACTATCAGATCAATGACATCTGATGAATTAGAGGTAACAGCATCTCTAATTACATTTGATACAGCAGCTACTACTTTAGATAATACTTCTGCTACAACTACATTCTTACATTCTGCAAAACAATACTTTGATCTAGGTCTTTCTTCTGGTCTTTATGTTGAACCAGTATTAAGACTTGATAATCAAGGTGATGTGTATTTCAACACTACATTTGGAACTGGAACATTTACTGGTGTTAAAGTTTTTGATGGAAATCTTACAGAGTTTGAACTTCAAGATACTACAATCAGAACAGAAGATGTGACTTTATTAAAAGGAACAACTAATACTGGTGGTGTTATTATCTACGATCCAGCAGTTGAAGTTGGAGCAAAAACAGTAGTTACTGCACACAATCCAACAACAGGTGAAAAAGAATTTATTGAATTTGGTATTATAGATAATGGAACAGACGTTTTCCACACAGAGTATGGCAACTCTAGAACTGGTCAACAACTTATCATTCCAACTTTTGAAGTGACTGGTGATAATAAAGTCCGCATCAACCTTGAACTTGGTGCTGGAATTGGAGTTACACAATCTGTCAACATTACCCTAACCTCTCAAATCACTAAGAAGTAAAATGGCAACTGAATTAGAAAAGTTTGATTCTACTGGTGGATTTTCTATTGATAAAACCACAGTAGTAGATGAACTTAGGAACGCAAAAGATTTAAACACCCTAGAGATTAAAAACTCTGTGTTTACAGATAGTAGCACAACAAATTACATTCTTAGAGGTCTTAATACTGCTGTACTACAATTAGATAACGTTGGGACACAAATTCCTATTGCTGCCAACACTCTAAACTTTATCACAGGACACGTTGTTGCTGTCAATCCAACAGGTGTAGTTTATGCTGCTAAGCTTGAGTCTTGTGCTTTTTCAGATGCTGCGAGTTTAGTTTCCGTTCTCTCCAGTATGAATACGGTAATTAAGGATGATATTCCTACAGGACAAACATGGGATATTCAACCTTTAGGAGCAACAGGTCGTTTTAGTTATTCTACCACAAGAGCTGGTACAACTAATATCATCAAATGGGTGGTATCTACGCAAGTTGTTAGCATTGATTGGCAGTAATTGCTAAATATAAAAAGGAATAACTAGGCGTTAGCGAAGCAGGCACCATGAGTTTTAATATCAATTCTGACAAGGAATTTGTAAGAGGTTCTAAACCACGCCTTATTGGCGACAATGAACTTACTATCCGATCTGGCACTGGTTCTGCCGAGAAGGAAATTATCAGAGCACAGTTAGATGCTAACACTGCTCTACCTCGTGTTGGTATTAATAGAACGGGTGAAAGGGTAAACGAGATTACAATCACATCAGGTGGTTCTGGATACACCACAGAACCTTCTGTAGCAATTGATCCACCTGGAACTCCTGGTGGTGTCCAAGCTCTAGCATCTGCATTTATTTTTAACGGTCAAGTTATTAATATTGCAATTAACAACCCTGGTTCTGGTTATACGACAGCGCCTGGTGTAACCATCACTGGTGGTAATGGTGGTGGTGCATCCGCTACATCTGTTCTTGATACTGTTGATTTTGAACTTGACATCAACGGTGCTATTAGAACCTCTACGTCCATCATTTCTGACACGGCGAGAATTCTAAACCTTGATATTCAAAACTTTATTACTCCTGACACAAACTTCAGAGCTCCTAACCTGAAGACATTTATGAATAATACAGGCACAGAATGGGGTGCTAATGTTATTGTTCAAAAGGATTCTTATAGATATTTTGGTGCTAATGTTTACCAGGCAATTAATGCTGGGCAAACAGGTCCAGATGCACCTACACATACTGATGGTATTGTACTAAACAACGAAGTACAATTTAAACACATCGGTTTCCGTGCTAATGATTCAAATTCATTTGCATATAATCAAACTGGTGACGCTGGAGTATTCCCAAGATCAATCACACCTCTACTAGGTGATAGATCTGACAAGATTGCAACTACAGAATACGTTCTCAACCTAGCAACGAATGACGTTGGTGGTCGTATTTACGTTTCAGCACAGATTGGTTCTGACTTGAACGATGGTCGTTCTGCAGTTAACCCAGTTAGAACAATTAAGAAAGCAGCGCAACTAGCGTGGGCAACTCCTGGTGTAAAAGAAACACTGATCGTTTCTGGTGGTGATTATGTAGAAGATAACCCAATCTCTCTACCACCTGATGCATCTGTTGTTGGTGATAACCTTCGTTTGGTAATCATCAGACCTGCCAACCCTGGTAAGCACATCTTTAAGTTTGGTGATAAAAACTACGTTATTGGTGTTACTTATAGAGACCAAATTGACTCTGTTGGTGATGCAGTCGCCACTTGGGACTTTGCTATGGTCTTTGACGATAAGCAAAGAATCGTCATTGACAATGAAGTCAACGGAGACTTTGGAGTCAACTTCCCAATTGGTCACCAAATCTTTGGACCTGACCAGTTCCGTGTAAATTTCCAAGAAAACACTGGTTTATCAGCACTAACCGCTGGATTGGAAGTGGTTGGTGTCAACACTGGTGCTAGAGCAAAACTAATTGATGTTAGTTTCAATCAAACTACGGGTGTTGATGCATTCCTGACTGGTAGTGTTGATGTACAACTAACAAGTGGTTCCTTCCTAGAGGGTGAGAGATTTAATTATCTGGTTACTGGTACACAAGGAGCAGCTCTAGCAATAACGATTACTGGTACAGCTGGTGCTAATATCTTTAGAACTACTACAGATCCTGATACACTAATTCCTCCTGGCACATATATCTACCTTGATGATACTGATGACAGTAGTTTTACACAAGGTTTCTATGAAGTAAAAGCAGTTAATGATGACAACTCACCAACATATTGGGATGTAGAAGTTGTACCAATTCTAAACTCACCTGGTTGGGATACAACTGCAGCAGAAACCATTGATATTAATGCTGCAAATGTTACTGTCAATAGTTTTGATACAACGACTCTAAAATCAATTAGAGCTGAAGGTGAGGTTGTATCCTTTGATGATGACATCACAACTTCGGTTCCTATTCAAAGACTTGACTTCTCTTTACAGGGAGATCCAAGTATTGCAACTGGTGGTTTCCAAAATGCACAGTTTGGTAATGCAGAAGATCTTGGTGGTATTGTATTCTACACCAATGAACTAGTTGGTAGAAGTAATATTCATGATTTTAAAGAAGGACAAGAAATTTTAATTGAAGGTCTACCTACTTCATCTCCAGACTTATCCGTTCTTATGGGTAAGCAAAGAATTTACAAAGTTCTAGAAGATGCTGATGGACGTTCCAGAAGATTTGTTATTCCTAAGAAGTTTCCATCAATCACAACTGCTAACTTTGATCCTGGCACAGTAGCTACTGCAAAGTCTTTCTCCAAATCTGTTACAGTTTCACTTCTAAACTCACCAAACTCTTTCCCTCTATCTACTCCTGTAGAAAGAAGATTCCAAGATGCATGTGTGTTCCTACGCAATAATAGAGAGTTTATTGCAGATGAAGTTGTAGGACAAATTAACGAAGAGTTTAAGACAGATCATTATCGTGTATATGATGTTAGTGGAAATGATTTCAAGATTTATCTTGGAGCTACAGACCATGTGAACACTTATGTAAGTGGTGGTACAGTAACATTTGGCGGTACTTCATATAATATTACTGGATTTGTTTACGACAATGCTGTAACTGGAGAGGCAACTGTAACTACTGGTACAGTCATTCCTTCTCTTGCTGAAGATGATGTTGTTAGATTAGCAGATATTCTTATCTCATGTGAATCTGGTAATAAAATTTATCCATCATATAGTTCTCCAACATCAGGTTCTAATACAGGAACTGATGGTGACAATCAATGTCGTCAAGACGTTATTCACTTTGTCAATGCATTGATAAGAGACCTTGAATTTGGTTCTAACCATAACATTATTGATGCAGCGAAAAAATATATCGTCAATGATAAAATTGCATTTATTGAGGATGAAATTGTACAGAACGTTCGTGCAGTAGAATATGCACGTAGATTATGTGTTCTTGCAATGAGGAATTGGAGAACAGATGACGGAACTACAAATGATCCTATCTACACTCCAAAGTATTCTAGTTTACCAAGATATTTTGATGACACTGTAATTACAGCAACTGCTGGAACTCCTGCTTGTGCTGATGTAAAATCTGCTATTGACACTCTAGCATTCCTTTGGGGAGATGTAATTACAAATAATCAGAATGGCACATACTTAGATGGTGCATATCTGATTGCTAGAAACGCAGACTTGATTGCTGATCAGGCATACGAAGATACTGAAGTTGCTTATCCTGAGATCAATAACACGAATATAAATGAAAGGAAGTGTACTAGAGATACTAAACTGGTACTAAAAGGTCTTGTAAAAGACTTAGTTCTTGGTGGTAACAATGGTATTGTTGATGCTGCTGAGTCTTACTTTAGTGGTGGCACTCTTACTGGTGTTCCAGTATCTGAAATTCCATATGTTCGCTATGCTTATGAGAGAGCAAAAATCTATTGTAAGAGTGCAGCTAAGAACTGGTCTGCTGCTGGATCGCAAGGTGGTGGTGTTGTAAGTCGTGTAGTTAGTAACGCAAATTACAGTCCTACAAGTGGACAACTGACTATTCAGATGCCAGATGCTAGCGTTCCTGTAGGATTTGGAGCAAATTCTACATCTAGAGTCGCTTTCCAACTAGGTGGATTGACCTTCAACTGTGCTCACAATGGTGGCGGAGATGATGCTGTTCCTAAGATTTTTGATTCTAATGTAGGTAAGTCATACGAAGTTCTTTCTTTTAGTAGTTCTGCTGGTATAACCACCATTGAAATGAATGTGGGTACTGCTGGAAGTAACACGGATACACATACGTTTGTAAGTGGTAGTGCTCTACTGATTAATGATTATGTTGCAATGTCTTCTCCAATTCCTAAATTTGAGGACTGGAGTATTCTAGTAGATGATGGTACAGGAGCTACATGTGCAAACGTAGATGCATCTATTGATACATCATTTGCTTTACTTGATAGTATCCTTGAGTATTCTGTTGACGTTGTTAACGGTACAGAACCTGGATCTACTACTAAGACATTTGGAGTTCTGTATGATACAAATGATGTTATCACATATCCAGATAACTTTATCTTTGACCAGAACAATACACGAATGGCAATTCGTGCTGATTATGATGACTTCCCAATCATTGAAGCATCTCCATACACCCAGAACGCATCTGTTATCTCCTTCCTAGGTGGTGGCGGTGCTCTAGTTGATGGTTCTAAAGTTAAGCAACCTAACTGTCCTTTCCCTGGTCTAGAACTAGATGGAACTGCATCCTTCCCTAATCAGGGTAAATCAATGGTTGCATCGGCATTCACGATTGTCTCCTTTGGTGGTACAGGTTATAAGATTATCAATGATGGTTACACCCAGTTGGTTTCTGTCTTCGTTATCTTCTGTGCTGACGGTGTTCTTGCTGAGTCTGGTGGTTATGCATCTATTACAAACTCTGCTACAAACTTTGGTATCTATGCTCTTCGTGGTATTGGATACAGAGAAGAATGCTATAGCTTTGACGTTGGTACAATTAGTAATGTTTCCTCTACACCAACTGGTAGAACTATCTTAACTGTTACTGGATTAGGTAGAGAACCACTTGAGCATTATGTTGTTAAAGTTGACGGATTTAGAAACACAAATACTGATATTGAATTCTTCGTTGATGCTGTAAATGGAGTTACAGTTGGTCCTCCTTTCTCTGCACAACTTACTCTTGATAACGGAACTGGAGATTCTCTAGATCTAACAAATATTACCACTGGTAATGTTGTTTCACCTGGTAGTCTCCAGGGAGAAACAATTAAGTTACATAGACCATCTATTGTTAACTCCTCCTCACACACTTGGGAATTTGCTGGATCAGGTACAAACTATCTTGCACTACCTGAAAACGGTGGTACTAAGACAGAAGCATTTGAACAGGTATCTGAACAGTATGGACGTGTATACGTTTCTGGTACTGACGAACTTGGTGACTTTAAAGTTGGTACATTCGCGAGAATTGAAAACAGAACTGGTGCTATTACCTTTACGGGTACTGTTACCATCTCTGAAGTTGAATTCTTGAAACTAAAAGGTGGCGACGTTGTTGTTACTGGATTTGACGCTTCCAATACACTTGGTGGTGCTAACTCTAGTGACTCTAAACTACCAACTCAAAAGGCAGTTAAAGATTATATTACTAACAACCTTGGACCATACATCAACAAACCATTCTCTACGAATGCTATTCCAAGAAACCTTGTAGAACTAACTGACTCTGGTAAGATTTCTGTTGATCAGATTCCTGCACTAAGACCATTTGAAGTCTTTACAGTTGCTAACCAAGCAGAAAGACTAGCACTAGAAGGAGCACTTGCTGGTGATATTGCAATTGAACAAGATACGTCTACATCATTCATTCTAAACAATGATTTAGATAGTCAGTTCTTAGCATTTGGTATTGATACAACAATTCAATTTACTATTGGTGATATCTTCACTGGTAGCATTACTGGTGGTCGTCTACAAGCAACTGAATACAGACAGGGTGTTGTATTCCAGATTAACATCACACAAGGTGGATCTGGATATGCATCTCCACCAACTGTAACCCTAACTGGTGGTACTCCTCAATCTGGATCTGTTGAAGCAAAAGCAGAAGCTATTATTGCTAACGGTGAAGTAGTTGCAATTGATCTTATCGTATTCAATGGATTTAAAGGTGGTAAAGGATATACTGTTCCACCAAATGTACAAATTGCTGCTCCTGCAGGATCTGGTGTTGCTGCTACAGCAAATGCACTAATTGAAAGTAGACTCTATGGAGACATTGTTAATAGAATCAAACTAGAAGACAATGACTTCATTGAAAGTAGTGATATTCCTGCAGTTGATATTAACATCACTAGAGTTGTTAATACATCATCTTCTAACTCTCTCAACTGGGTATCTCTATCTTCTAATCAAATTGCTGCAAACCAGATTGTATCTGGTACTATTGAAACTGATAGATTAGCATCTGGTGGTGCTGCAAACTCCTTTACCTTCCTAAGAGGTGACCAGAACTTTGCACTAGCAGTTCAGTCTGTTAAAGGTTCTGAGAAGAGATACTTTGCTAAGTTAACTTCTACATGTAATAGCGGTTCCAGTGAAATGGTATTCGCTACGCTAGCGGATGCTCTTGTAGGACATGAGGTTAAGAATAACGTATCTGGTGTACAACCAAATACAAACATTACTGGTGTTCTAACTTCTGGTGGTTCAACCACAATCGGATTAAACAACCCAGTTGTTGCAACGATTGCTGCTGGTACTGTTATTGAATTTGAACGTGGCGATTCGCCAATGATCTTTGAGTCTACCTTTACTAGAGGTAACTTTGTTGATGATGTCATCATCTCTAACGGTGGTACTGGATTTACAAACGGACAATACTTTGACCTGGATGTAATTGGTGGTACTGGAGCAGAAGCTAAGATGAACATCATCGTTTCTGGAGGTACTATCACAGAGATTACTGTCACTGATGGTGGTTCTGGTTATGATGCAGACTTCACAATGACAGTTCCACCTACAGCAATTGGTGGAGGATCTGGTCTTGTATTACTTGTCAAGATTAGCACTGTCAACAAACAGTTTGCAAACGTCTCTATGGACGTTCAGAGAGTATCTGATCTTACAATTTCTTCTGACCTATTCGGAACAATTGGTGTTGCAAGATTTAAGAAGTCTCAATTTATTGTTGGACAATCTGGAAATGGTTCTGTTGAACTAGACGTTGGTGCAGACTCTGGTCTTGATGCTGACTTACTAGATGGACAGCAAGGTGAATACTACACTAATGCTACTAACCTGTTTACTGGAACAGTTCCTACAGATAGACTTTCTGGAACATATAACATTAGTGTTTCTGGTTCTTCTGGTAATACGTTAAGACTAACAACTGGTATTAACAACCCAACTTCTAACCCATCCCCTGATAACTTTGCTGGAGGTGTTGTTTCTAACACTATCAACAATACCGCAAATGGTTTGGTTGATGGTGGAACCAAGAACATGGTTCTGACATTAAGAGCTGGTGGATCTAGTTTTGATGCATCATTTGGTGGTGTAAGACAACTTGCATTCACAGATAATGATAACATGTATCTCCGTGGATCTGGAACTGGTGTTACAACCTTTGGATCTTGGGCAAAGATTTGGCATTCTCTAAATGATGGTATTGGATCTGAGTTAGATGCTGACAGACTTGATAACAAGCAAGGTATCTGGTATCAGAATGCTTTGAACATGAACTATGGAACTCTATCTGATAATAGATTACCTAATTTCATGTCATCTAAGGTAGTCCAAGATGACTTGACAATCAAATCATTTAATGGAGATCCTAAGTTTAGAATTTATGTTTCTGGTTTAATCCTAAACACAACACCATTTACTCCTGGATCTAACGTCAACTTGTATGATGCTAACGGTCAGGGCACTGGTACTATTGCTATTGACAACTTTGTTATCAATAATGATCCTGATAATTCAAATGATTTTACAATCATTATTGGTAGACTAGTTACTGGTAACTTCATTGGTGCAAAAACAATTGGTGATGCTGGAAACAGAAAAGAATTCCAAGACTTCACAATTGAAGATGGTAATACTGTTGAAGTTGCAAAACTAGAAAGTGATGGTGGTACTGCAAACCTAAGACTAGGTAGAAAGGATAGCATTGCATCCTCACCTGGCGTTTACTTTAACTCTTCTGTATCTGCAGCTAACTATAACGTAGGTTTAGTTGCAACAGGTGGTAACGCGACTGATGGTTCTGGTACTCTTAACTGTCTAGTTGCAAATGCTGATGGTTTCAATGTTAACGGTAACGTTGTTTGGAACGCAGGTAATATTGATTTCCAATCTGCAAACATTGCAAGCACTGCTGTTAAGAGAGATGCTAATGGTGACTTCTCTGCTGGTACAATCAGTGCAAACTTAACTGGTTCTGCTTCTCTGAACGTTCTTAAGGCAGGCGATAGCATGTCTGGATCGTTGAACATTACTGGTGCTGGATCTACTCTAACAGTTTCTGGTAACGCTACATTCTCAAGTAACGCGACTGTTATTGGAGACCTTGCAGTTGATACAGACACGCTATTCGTTGATGTGTCTGCAGACAGAGTTGGTGTTAATGCTGGAGTATCTCCTGCATACAACTTAGATGTTCGTGGTGATCTTGGTCTTGGCATCTATGCAGCAACAAATGCTAGTGGAAATTCTAAGATCACTTTCAGTGATCATTCTGCTGGTTCATTTGCACAGAAAGGTATCTTCCAATACTTACACAGTGATGGAGCTATTTCAGGCACCAGCTATTCCAACTACTTCATCATGGATAGCACAGAAGCTAACTTGCTATTCAAGGTTGGTTCTGCTTCTAGTCCTGGTACTCTATCTGTTACCAACAGAATTGGTGTTCAGACAGATACTCCTGCATATCCTCTAGATGTTGCAGGTTCTGGTCGTGTTCGTGGCACATTCTATGTTGATAGTGGTAATGATAACTCTGGTGCTCCAATTGAATTCTTTGGTGCTGCAAACTACAGAAACTTCAGAATTGGTAACCAGTTAATTGCTAATCACATCTTCTCCTTCCAAGCTTCTAATAGCAATGGTAACAATGATTGGAATGCAACTCCTGCATTGCAGATGGATGGTAGCACTAACGCAGTTTCCATCAACACAACTGCAACTTCAGGAACTGATCCTTCAAACAACACTGTTAGAGCTTACAAACTTAATGTTCAGGGTGACGTTAACTTCAACGGTCAACTCTTCCAAGACAATCAAGAGTTTGTTACTTCCAGATGGACAGAAGCTTCTAACACAACTGATATCTACAGACTGTCTAAAGTTGGTATCAACAGAGCAGATCCTGATTATACATTAGACGTTGGTGGTGAAGCAAACATCAGAGGCATTACTCGCGTTAATGCAGATGCACAATACTTAGACACTTATGGTGTTGTTAAGAGAAACAGAAATAGCATTTCTGAGAATCTTACAATTGGTGGTGCTGACAATGCTGCTTCGTATGGTCCTATCACAATTGCAAGTGGATATACCGTCACCATTTCGTCTGGTGGTGTATGGAATATCCTATAAATAACACTATAGGATAGATTACCAATGCCGTTTATTCCTGCTAAATTAACAGTAAACACTGCTAATCCAAGTGTTTCCGTAGATCTCCCAATTCATGCTCAAGGCGCAATGCCAAAAGCAGAAGAAGGGGCGATATGTTGGGAACCAACAGCAAAAAGAATTTATGTATATGCCCCTAATTCAGACGGCGACCTTGTTTGGCAAGAAACACAGAGACAATAAAAAACTATGTCTACATTAAATGCTGGAACCCTCAATATTACAGGGACACTAAATTTACCATCATATACTACCTCTCAGAGAAACGCATTATCTGCCTCGGTTGGCATGATGATTTACAACTCTGAAGAGGGTGGTGTTGAAGTGTATGATGGTACAGAATGGAAAGCTGCTATCGGTGCAGGTGGTGGATTTATTACAGCATCTGGAGGAGCAATCCAAAATGATGGTGATTTCCGTGTACACACTTTCAATAGTGCATCTGCTTTTGTTGTAACTGAAGTTGGAGATTCTACACAACCATTTGGTAACACTGTTGACTATCTCATTGTTGCAGGTGGCGGTGGTGGAGGAGGATTTGGTTCTGGTGACTTCAACAACTTCGGTTCTGGAGGAGGCGGAGGCGCTGGTGGTGTCTTAAGAACTGATGGTTATAACTACGCTGTATCAGCTGGTTCATATTCTATCGCTGTTGGTGGCGGAGGAACTGGAGGAACTGGTAACTCTGCTGGATCACCTGGTGGAAATAGTTCACTAGGAACACAAACTGCTATTGGAGGCGGTGGAGGAGGTCAACAGGACAAACCTGGACAATCAGGTGGTTCTGGTGGCGGAAACGGTACTGACGGTGATGGAGAGGGTCCTGGCGGGTCTGGCACAGCAGGTCAAGGTTTCCCTGGTGGAACTGGCGCTACATCTCAGAATGGTACTTCTGGTGGCGGTGGCGGTGCTGGTGAAGCAGGTCAAGGTGGATACAACAGACCAAACTCTGGTCCTGCAAGAGGTGGTAACGGATACACATCTGCTATCTCTGGTTCTCCACAAACTTATGGTGGTGGTGGCGGTGGTGCTAACTACCCTGGTGGTCCTCATAACCCTAATGGTGGATCTGGTGGTGGAGGAGTAGGTGCTCTATCTCCTACTGCTAACGGAAACCCAGGAACAGGTGGTCTTGGTGGAGGTGGCGGCGGCGCTGCTGACCAAGATCCTCGCAACTATCCAGAGCCTAAAGGTGGCAATGGTGGCGGCGGTATCGTAATTGTCAAGTATAAATTCCAGTAAAATCATGGCACATTTCGCAAAAATAGATAGAGTAGGAACTGTAGTAGATGTCGTCATCGTTGACGACGAAGTTCTTAAAGACGAAGAAGGCAACGAAGTAGAACAGAAAGGAATTGATTTTCTTACTGAACTATTTGGTGGAGCACCTCAATGGGATTGGAAACAAACCTCATATAATGCATGTAAAGGTGAACACAGAATGTTGAGAATGCCAGATGCAAATGGAGAATATTGCGAACCAATTTACGGCAGCAAACCTTGTTTGAGAAAGAACTATGCTGCTGTTGGTGGCAAGTATGATTATCAAAGAGATGCTTTTATTCCACCAAGACATAATCAATTCCATGTCATTCTAGATGAAAAAGCATGTCATTGGGAATGTCCATATCAGGCTAGACAAACTACTGATAATAAAGGAAAACCTCTTGCATACTCTGATACTTCAGAGTATAGTGTAAATGCAGATAGAAATCCCAAGGGTTGGGTTTGGGACGACCAGAAAAAAACTTATAAGCAGGTTCTAGCATTTGAAGAACAGCGTGTAAATTACACATATGATAATCAACAACATATGTGGGTGAAACAGTATTTTTAAATAAACAAAATGATTACATTATGGTTTCCAAAAGCGATTTACTTTCAACCAAACATTTTAAATAACAGATTAGGCATCTATGAGAAAGAAATCAAAGATGCCTTTTCTAGTGTTGGAACTTTTCGTGACGGTCAAAAGAATGTAGATTCTACACACAAGTCACATAAAAATATTTTGCAGGTTGCAGATTTGGAGTTGACAGAACATTTTATTCTACATGCAAAACAATATTTGAGTGCTCTTGGGTATAAGAAGACTGATAACTTACATATTCAAAATTGCTGGGCTAACATCAGTTATCCAGGTGATTATATTTTTCCACATAATCACAATGGATCTATGATATCTGGAGTTTATTATGTTAAGTGTTCTGCTGATGAAAAAATAAAATTCTTCAACTCGCCTACGATGCTTCCCGATCCAGAGGAGTGGAATGAAAACAACTATCAATATTGCGAATACTCATGTATACCAGGGTCGCTTTTATTGTTTACCAGTGATATAATGCATGGTACAGAGAAGCAGGTATGTGAAGAAAAAATTGCTATCTCCTTTAACATGTCACTATGATTGAATTTGCAGTTCCACAACAATCACCTAACTTCATTGCTGGATGGTACATCAATGAAGAAATATGTGATGGATTAATTTCTTTCTTTGAGGAATCTTCGGATCAAAAACCTGGAGCTATTGGTGCTGGAGTTAATGAAGATTTTAAAATTTCAACAGACGTTACTGTAATCCCAAGAGATCAAGATGAAAGAATACAAAATTATCTCAAGGAATTAGGTGATGTATGTGATGAGTATATCAAAAAATATCCTTGGTCTTCTACAAATCAAGACACTTGGGGATTGAATACAAATTTCAATATTCAAAAATACAATCCAAGTGAAGCATTCTTTGGTTGGCACACAGAAAAATCTACCATGTCTGATCTAGTTGGAACTAGACATCTAGTGTTTATGACTTACTTAAACACAGTGCATGATGGTGGAGAAACTGAGTGGTTTCATCAACAAATAAAAATCCAACCACGCAAAGGATTGACAGTTATGTGGCCTGTTGATTGGACTCACGTTCACCGTGGTGTGCCTTCTAAAACCGAAACTAAATATATTACAACGGGGTGGTATACTTATAAGATCCCTAACTTTGACTATACTCAATATAATGGAGCCTGATGAATCTTAATTATAACTATTGGTATTTTCAGAATGCCTTTACTCCAGAACAATGCGACCGCATCATTAAGATGGGTATGCAAGAAGATTTTGAATATGGAGAAGTAAACAGACTTAAAAATGAAAGTATTGAAGACTATTCAGAAGAAGATAAAGATAAATTATTTGAGACTAGGAATTCTCACATCTCATGGATAGATGAACCTTGGATCTATAATATTCTAAAAAAATATATTGATGCTGCTAATAAATCTGCAGGATGGAATTTTCAGTGGGACTGGACAGAGATGATGCAGTTTACAAAATATGATGTTGGTCAGTTTTATCATTGGCATCCAGATCAACATCATTATGTTTATCCAGAGGATGATACTAATGTAAACATGAGAGGAAAGTATAGAAAACTTTCTACTACTTTGTTACTAAACGATCCTAGTGAATTTGAGGGTGGAGAACTAGAGTTTCATTATAATAGAACAGAAACAAAAGTTGCTAAAGAACTATCAAGTAAAGGAACACTTGTAGTTTTTCCAGCGTTTGTATATCACAGAGTTCGTGAGGTTACTGCTGGCACTAGATATTCTCTTGTGAGTTGGAGTATTGGAGCACCATTCAGATGATTCATATTTCACATGTTGATATCAATGATGAATTTGTAGATAGAATAATTTTATTTTTTAATGAGAATATTCTAAAGACATATACTTGGGATGAAACCAGAGTTCTCAGTATGGATAAAGGTGGTATTGGTTCTTCTAATCTTTCAGAAACCTACTATGATATTTTAAATCTTGCAAAAGAAGTAAAGAGTAAGGTAACTGATGATCAATTTTCTATATTGCAAAATGTAGAGATAGTTAAATATCCATGTGGTGCTAGTAAAACCTTTCACAAAGATAGAACTAGAAAAACTACCACTGGAGCTTCAATCACATATTTAAACGACACTTACATTGGTGGACATACTGTTATTGAAGGAGTAGATGTTCAACCTCTTTCTGGTAGAACTGTGTACTTTGATGGAATGGAATTCCGTCATGGTGTATCAAACGTAATTAAACGAGATAGATACACACTCTCAATGTGGTATGGACTTGATACCACTATGCCATTAAACAAAGATTTCTTAGATATTTAAGATGGAAATTATTGATAATTACTTAGCACCTGATCTATTCAATGTTATTAGAGATAATCTTCTTATCTCACAAAATATACCGTGGTTTTTACAGACGGATGCTTCTGGACAAGGAGTAGAAAAATATCCATATTTTACGCATCTGATGCATTCTAACCACAAATCAAATAGTAATCATTTTGATCAAAACATTGTTCCTATTCTATTCATGTTTGGAGCAAATGCATTGATACGTGTAAAGGTAAACATGTATCCTAGAACTGAAACTCTATATCATTATCATGATCATACTGATTATGAGTTTCCACATAAAGCAGCAATTTTATATCTCAATACTAATGATGGATATACTATTATTGGAGATACTAAAGTAGAATCTATTGCTAATCGTTTGTTAAAATTTGATGCTACTCAAATGCATCACAGCACTACATGTACTGATCAGCAGTATAGAGCTAACATAAATTTCAATTATTTCTAATGGCAAATCAACTGTTGAATATCAGGAACAGTTATAAGTTTCCTGAGTATATTGATGTAACGAATATTCCAAATACTCTTCTCTTAGAAAAAGGTATTAGATCTGTAATGCTAGAAGAGTTTGGCGTTGTTGGAGAAATTGAATTTGTCAAAGAAATATCAGATGACAAAGTATCTTCTGGTGGAAAATTTACATCTGTAGTTTGTTTAGACACTGGAGATTTACATCTATATGCTTTAGATGTTGAAAATAAGGAGGTGGGTTTTGATTTAATTCCAAAGGTAATGTATTTTTCTGATGCTATCGTATTCAGGTGGGCAAGTATAAGAGAGGTTAGTGATGTCAAATTTGACTTTTACTAAAATAGCAGACTTACCTGTAGTTCATATTAAAAATTTTTACTCACAAGATGAGTTGAAAAAGATAATGGATGAGCTAGAGTTTCTCAATAAGATTGAAAGGTATAGGGGTGCAGAAGAACCTGGAGGACCAGGCACAGCATATGAAGATGGTGTAGCACTCAAGGTAGGAAAAGGTCTTCACTTGAATGCTGTTTATGATGATGTCAACCAATCAGATATATTAAACATCAATAGAAAATTATTTGACAAGCAATTAATGGATACGCTAATGTCAAAGCATCCATTTTTTAGATATGTCTGGAGATCAAACAGAGATGAAACTAAGATTCATTACTTTGTAGATGGAGATCATTACAAACCACACACAGATGACTGTGTTATCACAGCTATCACATGGTTTTATAAAGAACCAAAGTCTTTTACTGGTGGTGATTTGATCATTGAAAAAGCGATTAAATTGCCCTGTCTAAATAATTCTACGGTAATCTTTCCTTCAATTTTGTATCATGAAGTGACAAGTGTCGTGATGAAAGATCTTCCTGGACAAGGGAGATATTCTATGAGTCAATTTTTGTATATGTAATCATGAGTCAAGTAATTCAATTTGAAAACGAAGAACCGAAAACTATTTTTGCTCCAACATATAAGTTTTATGTGTATGAAGGAGAAGTAAAAGTAAAAGACATTAGAGATACTATCCTCTCAAAAGAGCAGGATATTATTAATGCTCACGAATATAAAAGTGACTGGAATACTGGTCTAGGTGAATCAAGTATGACATCTAGATCAAACAGTTATAATTTACTTGATTGGGATGAAGCAGATCATATCAAAGATGCTATTAGAAACTCCCACGACAATCTTATTACTACACTAGATCCCAATCTATGGGAAGATAAAATTTATGTGCAGTGCTGGGCGAACGTGTTGAGAAAAGGACAAGCGATCAAACAACACCAGCATTGGAATAGTAAGTACACATATCTTGGTGGACATATTTGTCTAGATGATTACGACACTAATACTTACTATGTAAATCCATATACTAGAAAAACATTTGATACAAAAAATATAAAAGGAAGGGTGTATCTATTTCCTAATTGGTTAGAGCATTACACTGACACATATGAAGGTGATGATGTTCGTGTTACTATTGCATTTGATATTATTACACAAACTGTGTATGATGAGGATGTTTTTGACAACATGAAAGATCATTGGGTACAGTTGTGAACACTAATCAAATTGTTGAAGCTATCAACTGGGTAACTAGAGATACTCCAATCATGTTTGATGTTACTGTTACTACACCTCCTGATGATTTGATACGTCAAAGAGCACAAGACAATTACAATAGAGGAAAACCAAATTCTCTAGACAAAGAATATTATCTGTCAGATAAATGTAAATCTGTAATCGTATGGAATGTCTTCAGTGATGTTGCATATGATTACTACTACAAAAACAATTTCTTACCACAAATTATTACATACTTGAATATGAGATATGAATATAATTTTGGTTATGATGGTTATAATCTTAATCGTAAACAGTTTGCTATTAGATCTGGTGCTGCAACATTAGCAAAAACATCTTTAGCATTTCATAAAAAATTTGGAATGAATTATAAGATTGATCTTATATTCACCAATGCAGAGTTTGAGGATGCTGTTGTTGTAGAAGGACAACCACACTATGAGAACTGTGAAGGATGTGATGCTCCATGTGAAAAGAAATGTCCCATGAGTTGTACAATGAATTTTGATTTAGTTGATTGGGAGAAGTGTTCAAATTTTGTAGATGTTCCTGAAGCATTTAAGAATTTGGATAGCATCTGCAGAATATGTCAAGAGGAGTGTCCATATTCAGAAGATCTTAGGAGAGATGTTCTATCATTGAATCCAGAATATGGAGGCAGGATAAATGGGTGAGTGGCGCACATGGAGATCTAATCCTGCAAACAATTACTTTGCTCCAAAGTTTTCTGTTGATATGTGGTTTGATGATATTAATCTTCAGTTAATTGATAATCTTTTAGAGGTTGTTAAAAAGAATGAGGATTTATATCAACACCATAAATGGGAACACTACAACATTTTTCAGTGGGAGGATAGATGTATCTTAAATCTCAAAGATATTATCAAAGCTTCTTATGAAGACTTTTGTCGTAAGATTGGATGTGGTAAAGAAAAAGTTTGGATAAGGGGTTGGGTATACCCACAAAAATCAGGAATGATTTTAAAAAGACACTACCATGCAATTCACGAAAATGCATACATTAGTGGAAACATCTGTCTTACGGAAAATAATACTACTACTGATTATGACATCCCATATCTAGGATGGATTACAACAGAAAATTCAAAAGGGAGGATGACATTGTTTCCATCATGTCTCCCTCATTCCGTAGATAAATTAGTAGATGAACAAAGATATACCATAGCGTTTGATTTAATTACAGAACAAGGTATGGATTTTTTCTGGACTAACAATCAATCTGAAACTGATCCTTTATTACTAGCAATAGAACTATGAAACTAAATGATTTTTTCTGGCACAATGGATATTGTATTATCCGTAATTTTATTTCTGAACCAGAGTATCTCAGTATTCTACCAGACGATCTTTATTCCGAAAGGCATATTGAGTGGTTATATGATGGAACTTTAGAAGGAGATTTTAAAGAGGAAGTGCAAGTCAAAGGATCTTATTCAAGAACTTGTTTTCCACCTTTAAGAAATTTCCATCAACAGATGAGAAATCAAATTCAGAAAATTATTCTTCCACCACACCAATTACATCCTACTTTTTATTTTGATAGAATTTACTATCATGGTAATGAGTTAAAACCACATACTGATTGGGAACCATGTGAGATTAGTGTAACCCTACAATTAAGAACCACTCTATCTAAACCATGGAAGCTTTTTATTGAAAGAAAAAATGGTGGTGTCTCGGAAATTGAATTGGAAAATGGTGATGCTGTAATCTACATGGGTAACAAAGTAAAGCATTGGAGAGAACCGATGCCAGGTGGACCTAAGGATTATCACCATCAACTCTTTATGCACTATGTTGTGTATCAAGGAGAGGCGTTTAAGGAGCTTCAAGAGTGTGGATATCTACAAGGAGTATAAATACATTGGAAGCACTAGAAGTTTTTTGATAAAATGTCCCAACTAAATGTAGGAAAGCTAGTTGCCAGTACAGAAGTTGTTTTCCCGAATTTTACTAATGCCAATAGACCTGCAACTGCAACGCAGGGTTCTCTGATTTTTAATACTGAGGAATCAGTTTTACAACTTTGGACTGGAACTGAGTGGGTATCTATTCAAAATGCAAACCCACAAGACTTCAGCAACGTTGCTGTTTTTGCATATACAGGATCTGATCAATCATTCAACGTTCCTTCCTCTGGTGGAACTATCAACCAACTCCAAGTTGTTATGTGGGGTGCTGGCGGTGGATCTGACGAAGGTGGAACTGCTGCTGCTGGTTCTGGTGGTTTCTCTAGTGGAACCATTGAAAGATTTGATGGTAATACTTTGAATGGAGATACATTCACTATTGTTGTTGGACAGGGTGGTGTAAGAGGATCTGGAAGTTCACCAATGCCTGCTTCATATGGTGGTGGAGGAAGAGGATCTGCTGATGGTGGCGGCAATCACATCTCTGGTTCTGGTGGTGGACTAACTGGTATTTTCCAAGGTGGTGCTACTGTATTCTCTGGATCTAATCCACAATCAGGAGCTCAAGATAGAGCATTGATTATTGCTGGTGGTGGCGGTGGTGCTAACGACCAAACAACTGACCGAGCATATGGCGGTGCTGGCGGTGGTACGGAAGGTGGACGTGGTGGTTCTGAACCAGCTAGTAACAACAAAGGTGGTTGGGGCGGTCGCCAAGTTTCTGGTTACTCTGGATCTCAATCTGGAAGCACCTATGCTAATGGTAGCGCACTAAGAGGTGGTGATGGTCCTGGTGGAAACGATGACCCAGGTGGTGGCGGTGGTTACTACGGCGGTCAGTCTGGTGCTGATGACAACTCTGGTGCTGGTGGTGGATCAGGATATATTGGAGGAAACTCTACATACAAAGTTATCTCTGGTATTACTACAACTGGTTCTCAAGGTGCTCCTAATACACACAACCCACCACAAACAGGTAACCAATACTATGTCTCTGGTGTAGGAACAGGATATCAAGGAAGTCCCGATGGTGGTAATGGAAGATTGATCATCCTATACTAATATAAATACTGATACATCATTCTTATTTGATTACTATGGATCCTGCACAACTTAAGAAAAATTTTGAGGAGCAAATTGCTACCACTGAAAAGCAAATTACAGAATTAGAAGCTAATCTACTTAAAGCAAAAGAATATAAACTGAAACTAGTAGGAGGACTAGAAACTCTAGGTCTTCTGGAAGGTGAATCTGAAGAACCTGCACCAGAAACTCCTGCTGAATAAATACCAGATCCCTTCTTCCTAAATAGGTAAGAAGGGATTTTTGTGTGTAATGGCATCTCCAAGTTCTAGAGCTGAACTCATCACATATTGCAAAAGGCAACTTGGCGAACCTGTGTTGCAAGTCAATATTGATGATGAACAGGTCAATAATGTAATAGACGACACGTTTCAGTTTTTCCAGGAGAACTGTTATAACGGCATGGAGCGTGCATACTTATATCACGAAATTAGTGCTGATGATAAGACAAGGTTTGCTGCTAGTGTAACTAGTACAAGAGGTACAACTGATTGGAAAGAAGCGACAAACTTCATTCCAATTCCTGATCATGTAGTTGGTATCACTAGAGTTTTCGGTCTTGTTAGTAACTCAATCCGTTCTAATCTTTTTGGCGTTGAGTATCAACTGTTCTTGAATGACCTTTATGCATTCGGATCACTTGATATCCTCAACTATTATATGAACAAGCAATATCTAGAAACTCTAGATATGGTTCTAAACAATGGATCTTTCCAACAGTTTAGATTTACAGCACGCCGTGATCGTCTGTATTTGGATATTGACAAAGACTTCCTCAAAGAAGGAACCAATGTTCTCATTGAATGTCATCGTCTTAATGATCCTACAGACGCTACAGAGATGAACAACGATATGTTTGTTAAGAAATATGCTACAGCTCTGATGAAGAGACAGTGGGGTATGAACTTAATTAAATATAACAATGTTCAATTGCCTGGCGGTGTGACACTTAACGGTAGAGAAATCTACACAGACGCACTTGCAGAGATTGAGAAGATTGAATCTGAGGTTCTCAGCAAGTACGCAATCCCACCAATGGATATGATCGGATAACATGCCTACCAGTCCTTACTTTCCAACTTACTACGCAGGTCACAGTGGCGAACAGGGTCTCGTTCAGGATCTTGTGGATGAGCAAATCAAACTGTTTGGTACAGATATATACTATATCCCTAGG